>Ga0335395_10000298_pt1 | contig 31537 bp, 21 predicted proteins | sample MAT02_FD_205744 | JGI IMG/M metagenome (GOLD analysis project Ga0335395, IMG submission 205744) | Freshwater microbial communities from Lake Fryxell liftoff mats and glacier meltwater in Antarctica - MAT-02 (spades assembly) (version 2) ... | reverse complement strand
GGTGGAGAGAGCGAATAATTGTATCTGTGACAAGACCCAACAAGCCGATGGTCAAGATACCGGCCATGATATCATCCACCTGCACGAAGCGTTTGGCGCGCATCATCATCGCACCGATGCCATCGGTTGCGGCGACGATTTCAGCGACTACCAAGTAGGTCCAACTCACTGCCAGCATCTGGCGTGCCGTATCCACATAACTTGGGAGTGCCGCAGGAAGAAGAATATGCCATAAAACCTTGCCTCGGGTAGCACCCAGAGTGCGCGAGCATTCCACCAGTTCAGCAGAGACAGCCCGCGTATTATCCATAAAAAGTGAGATGAGAAAAAACACCACACCAATGACAAGCAGCGCGATTTTTTGATCATCACCCGTCCCAAACCACATCAGTAACAATGGCACAAATGAGGGTGCTGGAAGGTAACGAAAAGGTGATACCAACGCATTGAGAAATCCTGCCACAGGAGTGAAAGCCCCCATCAACATTCCGAGCGGCAGCGCGATTGCGATTGCAATCCCGAAACTCGTGAAAATACGCTTTAAACTCTGCAGCACATCCGTAGCAAATTCACGCTCTGCAAAAAGAGTGACCCATGCTTTGAACACTGCGATGGGGCCAGGCAACAGCGTGGGATCCGCAAGCCCGGACGATGACACACCCTGCCACAACAAAATAAAGCACAACCATGCCAGCAGCCCCAGTCCGATTTTTACTCTAAACTGCAATGGACTACCGAATTCAAACATCGAGCTTCGAGCCACGCGGGTTGGCTCTATCCCCCGTGGAATAGTCGCTGGAACTCCTGTATTGGCCAAAGAATCAGACATGCTTTCACATCAATTGAAGCACCCACCATGCCATCTGCCAAATTTATTTGCGCTTGCAACTACTTTCCGTTCTATCTACTTTGTTTTCAATGACTTCCCCGATTCTATCCCAACCTAAATCGTCACCACAACAGGTCGCATGGCGGCTTTTTCTGACAGTCCATGCCTTGGCCTACCGCAAGATCGATAGCGGATTAGTCGAGGAAAACTGCATTTCATTCGATGACTACGATGTGCTTCTGACAGTGAACGAGGCAGAAGGTGAAACCCTGCGGATGAGTGCGTTGGCTGAGGCAGTGCTGCTGAGCAACAGTGGCATGTCCCGCCGCGTGGCGCGGCTGGTCGAGCGTGGGCTGCTCCATCGCGAACAATGCCCACACGACGGGCGGGTCTTCCGTGTGCGGCTGAGCCGCAAAGGGCGCAAAGCCTTGGAAAAAGCCTGGGGAGTTTACAAGGGATTGATCGAGCAGTCCTTCGCCTCGCACCTCACCGATGCGGAAGCGGAAAAACTAGGTGAAGTCTTTCAAAGAGTGTTGGACCGGATCGGCACAGAGCATCATCGGGGCCTGTTAGAATTACAGAAAACGGATGCGCCAAAGAATGCTCTAATCTAACCATAAATGGATACCTTTATGGTATGGTCGCTTGCAGCCTCATAAATCCTGAACCGGGCGTTAGAGGGAGCACCGCTCGCGCAAGGCCATCTGGCCCGAGAGTTGGCAAAGGAACTATCGGAATGAAGGGTGTAATCAAATTAGTAGAAAGCGCCGGAACTAACGTATAGCGCGACGAAATGGGCAATCGAATTGGATACGATAATTCAAGGCTTCCGCCAGTTTGCAGCAAATTTACGCGATCTGAGTCATGAATCGTTGGATTCAGTCCCAACGCGAATTCGACCGCAGCCGAAATCCCATCGTTATCCGAGTCGTCTGAAATCGGCAAACCCGTTTTCCCGAATCTCGTCATCCAAGTCGCAAACGGCATATCGATCTGTGCGGTGGTTTTCCCATGCATTCCACCAAGGATTTCCGTAGCGGAAAGATGGGCGATTGCAGTTTGATAGCGTTCATTAAATGCGGCGATGATTTGATTTGCGATCAATGCCTGCGCATTGGTATTAGGATGGAAATTTCTACTAAGCGGGCCATTGAGCCATACAAAGTTCAAGTCTCCAGACGTCGATCCGCCGTTCGCGAAGTTAATCCCATGGATACACAGCGGACGATTTCCAAGTAGTGGTAGGGTCAGGTCAAAAACATCTGCATAACCGATATTTCTAGATGCTGCCAAGGTTGCGAGCCTCGCATTGAGATCGATCAATACATCGGTCACCCGTTGAGTCTTAATCATATCCGGCGGGTATAATCCTTTTACCTCTGGAGTGATCCCGATGTGTGGCACATTGACTAAAACGATTTGGATGTCAGGATTAAGAGAAAGCACCCGATCCAGAATCAAGGTCGCATAATTAACAAAATCTACCACAAAGGTGCCTGCTGAATTTTGTTGATAGATGCCACCATAGACGGCTCGCACATCATTGCCACCGATGAAGAGGGTGAGACGCTCCGCAGTATTTCGAATTTGATCTTCCATCTCCTCGACCGCGAAATCGTTATCCTCATCGAAATTTGATAGAGCAAGAATGGCTGCAAGGTCAGGATCGAGAAGAGAAAAGACAGTGATTTGCCGATTCATGAACTTCCATAGCTCATCGATTTTCATCCCAGGCACCGCCCAGTTATACTCTTGGCGTAAGTATAAGCTCAACCTTCCAGCGAACGGCAAATTAACAGAGAACGACCGGCGCGCGCCGAGATCAAACCTTGATTTCCGATAAAGTGGGTTGCCCAAAATTTCCACCCAATTCCGCACACCCGGGCCAAAGCCATCGCCATAACTACCCACGAATGGAATCGTCACGCCTGTGCCAAACCCAGACTCGTAGGCGAAGGTGAGGGAATCGCCCAGCGTGACGATTTGTTCGGCAGCCGTGACGTCCGCACGTTGCAGCGCAAGTGCGAGGATTAGAGCGCTGATTATTTTCATTGATACCCTAATGATACCGAGATTTCCGAGTGCCGCATCCGCTGATTTCCCCAGGGATGCGACCTCAGTAACCGCAGTGAGAAATCGATTTTCATTTTTTTGCCGCAAAAAAGCGTAAGAAGGGCGGGGAAATTGGAAGGAGTTCATCAAATCCCACTCCAAAATTTTTGCGCCCTTCTTGCGACTTTTTGCGGCTAATTCTTCGTAGGCTTGCAATCAGTGGCTGTTCCCATCATTCTCTCGCCATGAGTTCTGACAATCCTTACACGCCGCCCTCTATGCCCGCCGCGCCTGCTAGTGACGAAATTTCACGCCAGCTCCAAGGTATTCAATATCCGCTCACGCTTACCTTCAAGGTTCTCGCCCTCGCCAGCCAGGCGACCGTCACCGATGCCAGCGGCCGAACGATCCTCTACACCAAGCAGAAACTTTTTAAATTTCGCGAACACGTCGAGATCTGGACCGACAAATCCCAAGGCACCCGACTTGCGGAGATCAAGGCGAACAAGGTGATCGACTGGTCCGCCCGCTACACCTCCACCGATGCGCAGGGCGCGGAGATAGGCAGTGTCGGCCGCAAAGGCTGGCGCTCGATTTGGAAGGCTCACTACGAGACCTTTAATCCCGGAGACTCGGTGCCAGATTTCTCGATCCGCGAGGAAAATCCATGGACCAAGGTTCTCGATTCCATCCTTGGAGACATCCCGATCATCGGCATGTTCAGCGGCTACTTTTTGCATCCCAGCTTCCTCGCCACTCGCGCGAACAGCAGCCCGGCGATGCGCCTCACCAAGCAACCCGCCTTCTTCGAGGGCCGTTTTAAAATCGATAAACTCGGCGAAATGACCCCGCGCGAGGAACTCAATCTCTTTCTCTCCTTCATGATGCTCGTGATGCTGGAGCGTCGCAGGGGGTGATCTATACTGCTGCGCCTGAAGATTTGTGGAATCCCCATGAGCCGGATGCGGCTATGGAGAAGGGGTTTCAAACCCCTTTCACTATTAAGGCTCTTCTGGGTGCTTCGTGGAAGAAAGGGGTTTCAAACCCCTTCTCCTTATCAGCAAAGGATTCCAAACTTTGTCAAAACCCAGACCTTTAAAATCCTTGACGTTTGAAGTCGCAAAGTGCGTCACTCACCCGTGTCGTAATGTAAGGCCTAATCTTGCGTCGAAAACTTGCCGACGCGGAAATTCCCGGCTTCCTGCCATCGCCCAGACCTTATCCATGATCTGAGCATTTTCCAATCTCATCACGTTGGGGATTTTCCAATAAGACACCACCAGATCCCGAGCCGCTTTGGCCGATAGTGGTTGAGCCATCACAACGGGATTTCGTAACAGAACGTATCACTCGATAAGGACATCATCCGTGAGAGCCATCCGCACAGTGGGGTTTCCAAAATGCTGCGCCAAAAATTCCGCCGCTCCCTCATGCCATGCCGATAAGGGATTGAGTGAATATAGCAAAATGTTGGTATCGATACTAATGATCATGGCTGTGCTTTCAGCTCTTCTGTTGCGACGATGGCTTTGAAATCCAGCTGATCAAAATTTGCAGCGAAGAACTCGGATTTTAAGATCGGCATTTCCCATCGAGTCGTAGTCTCTTTTACAGTATATACTACTGCCATATGCTCAATGCCTCTTCTCACCACCTCTGCCAAAGACCATTCGTGCTGTTCGGCGATCGCTTTGGCTTGATAGTAAAGTTGATCCGGTAGCTGGATTTGCGTCTTAATCATGATGGCAAATCGCCACACGTGGCAATTGATGCAATCCAAAAATCTAGACTGGAGCCAAAAATTTGGACGAAGGAGTTTGTTGAATACTGCTCGATGGAAGATTCCTCCATCAACAAGGAAGATCCATGGACCAAAGTCCTCGATTCCATCCTCGGAGACATTCCAATCCTTGGCATGTTCAGCGGCTATTTTCCCATCCTAGCTTCCTTGCCGGCCATGCGTCTCACCAAGCAACCCGCCTTCTTCGAGGGCCGCTTTAAAATCGATAAACTCGGCGAAATGATGTCACGGGAAGAGCTCAATCCTTTTCTCTCCTTCATGATGCTGGAGCGTCGCAGGGGGTGATGTGACACATCTGTCACAAAGTTAGGTTAGCGCAAAGCCGTGGAACTGGCTTTAAAGGTCAGTAATGAGCTACGCGCAGCTATTTGCAATTTTTCAGATCCAAGGAATTAGGACTCCTTGTCGATGGATCGTTTCCAACAAATTCGACGTGTTCGGAAACGTTTTTAGTGATGTGGCATTATTGTCACAGGCTCCTCGTTGACCCTTCCTTGGGGCGTGGCTTTGTTGATTACCGAGCTTGGGCATAGTCAATCAAACAAGCTCAACCCCACAAAACTAAACATATCCATCATTATGAAATCTACCATCAAATCAGCACTTCTCGGTCTCACCGGAGTCGCTCTCTTTGCCAGTCCGGCGATGGGCGCGGTTACTCTTGAATCAGGAAGTCTAGCCGTCGCCTTTTATCAAGTGATCGGCGGAGCGGTGCAAAACAATACCTATATTTATGATCTTGGTCAGTCCAACATCTTCCGTAATAACACCGCCTCTGGCGTCTCCGTTTCTACAGTAAACGCCGGACTGACGAGTAGCAATATTTCCACAGACCTCACCACCGCATTTGGCGCGAACTGGGCAAACGCTGGCAACGTCCGCTGGATGGTGATCGGTAATGTAGGATCAATTGACCCGACCGTGGGAGGGGATCCGTCCTTCACCAACTATCTGTCCCGCGCTGTTTCCTCGATTTCTGCGAATGGAGTCTCAACCACGATTCAGTCCCTTTCCGTCTTTAACCGCGCTATCTTGTCCAACAATATAGAGTCCGTATTCGACAGAGTTATCGACAAACCTAGCGGTAGTAATGTCGATGGTGCGATCATCCCACTGTCCGAGGAAGGCACTATCGATGAATACCTGCCGCCTGCCACCCTTACCTCTTTTGGCATCGGCATCGTCCCCTATCAGACGCTAAATCCGGGCACCATCACCAACAACAGCGCCGCCCAAATCGGCCCCATCGAAGGTGCTCTGGATGTCTACCGGATTTTGTTCGATACCTCTGGTGCAGAACTCACGGCAGGCTTTTCCAATACAGACGCAGTCGCAGGACGAGGTCAATACATCGGAACCATCGCTTTGACTAGCGCTGGCGACCTCTTCGTCATCCCTGAGCCATCCTCCGCACTTCTAGGTGCCGCAGGTGCTCTGGGACTCTGCCTTCGCCGCCGCCGCAACGCATGAATCGCAAAGCAATACCATCAAATTTAACCAAAACAATTTCTATATAAACAATATCATGAAAAATACAACATTCCTATTCGCAACTGCCGCTTCCATCGCCCTTTTAAGCGCTGCCAGCGGCCAAACCGTTATCGACATCACCGGTTCCACCGCAGGTCGTTCCGCCGTCATCGGCCGCGTTGAAGCGTTGCTCAGCGGCGAAAGCGTGGCTTGGAGAGGCAATGCATCCAAGACGAGTGCAAATTTCCAAATCTTCTACGGTGGTAACTACAACGGCTCGCCAGTAACCGTGCGTCTGTTTTGGTCCGGTTCTGCCGCCGGTGTCCGTGACATCTCCAATTCGCCACAGCTCGCCAACAGTTATATTGTCTCCAATTATGCTGGTCCTGCTGGGCAGAACGATGCGGCAGCTCTCGCTCCTGCCTCCGCCGCAACGGTATCGGAAATCGGTTTCTCGGATGTATTTCAAACCTCTACTTCCTTCACGACAAACACCCTCACCGACGAGGTTTCCGTAGCAGTCATCCCCTTCGTTTTTGTGAAAAACGACGGAGCCAAAGCCGGACTCCTCAACGTAACTCCTCCAGCCTTCCAAGCGGCATTCGGAGCTGTTGGCGAGGCCCCACTCTCATTCTTCACCGGTAATCCTGCGGATGCCACAAGTAAGGTGTTTGCTACCGGTCGCAATAACGAGTCTGGCACTCGGATCACCACGCTTGCCAACTGCTACTATGGATTGAGTCTCAATGTCGGACAATACACGGGCACAGTGGCCAGCGATCAAATTAGTCTCAACTTCGCAGGCAATGGCGGCTATTCCTCCGGTAGTGGTGTCGCAGCACTTCTCGCTGCCAAACTGACTGGATCCAATGTCAACAATTCGCTCATCGGCTACGTTGGAACATCCGACGCAGCCACTGCAGTGGCTGGCGGCGGTGCCTTACTCAAGTTCAACGGTATCGACTACACGGCACCTGCTGTTTACAACGGTCAATATACCCTCTGGGGCTACCTTCACCAGTCCACAATGTTAGATATAAACTCACCGGGCGTGACGGAGCAATTCTACATCGGACTCAGGGACGCGATGATCGCCAATCCCGGCAGCGGCACGCTTAGCCTAGATCTCATGAACGTCGAGCGTGCGGCAGATGGAGCCGTTGTCACTCCGAAGTAGTCGAGCGCCGCCGGAGTGAAGCATGCCGCATAACCTTGGGCTGCCTGTCACAATGAAATCCGGCTAAAAATCAACGCCATTGCGGGTCTCCCCCCCGCAATGGCCATTTCAATTACTAGCATGGCTCACCTTACCTTCCAACGCATCTGTTCCGCCGTTGCTCTACTTGTAATCGCCCTTGCAGTGTTCTTGTTAGGGCGAGACAGCCTGCCATCGGGCAAATCGCCATCCGCAGCAGTGCCATACCTTCCCAAAACCCCTGCTCCACAACCCACAAAAGATTTCACTGTGATTGGCTCTTCACGTTCCCCAACCGCGCCTGCATCTCCCGCCTCATCCACAGCATCGAAACAAGTCCGCGCGCTACCCACTGTGAACCTCCCGAAAGTTCGAGAAGTTGGATCTCCCCATCATCCGGCCCACCGTCACAGATCCAAGGCCGCTCATTCTTCAGGTTCCCGCCAATCTTCCACGCAGGAAGAAGTCCCCCCCAACGATGGTTGGCAACATACCGATCTACGGGATTTTCCGCTTGTAAGCCTACCTTTCTCATTCGCCATTCCACCAGATCAACTGGCTACCGGCTCCTCCCAGGAGGACGCAATTTACGAGGCGCAAGTTAAGTTTACCGAGGAAATGAACTCCCTGCCTGACCCGGACCCGGGTAGCCAAGAATATGCCGCGCAGTGGAAACGCTCGACCGGCACTCACGACGACCATCTCAGGCTACTTCTCGGCGGGCCACGCTACATCCAGCTTACCGCCCTTGCCTTGCAAGCTGAACAAGCCGCTAGAGAACGCAGCCAGTAACGTCATTCGTCCCTACACAATCGCTGGTTTCCTCAGCCAGACACTTTTCGACACCACCCAATCAACTCCATCTAATACAACACTAGTAATCATATGAAATCAATTCGACAACTCACTCGCCCGATCCTCGTCGGCCTAGCCCTTTCCTCGGGTGTATCTTTCGCTGCGGACAATTTCCAAGAAGGCGATCTCGCTCTCGCGTTCTATCAGGTAATCTCAGGAGTGCCCCAAAATAACACCTATGTCCTCAATCTCGGACAGGCCTCGCTCTACCGCGGTAACACTCAGAACAATGTATCGATCTCCACCATCAACTCGGGCATTAGCAGCAGCAACATCGATGCCGATCTTGACCTAGCCTTCGGCCAAAACTGGGCGAATGATGGTACAGTATATTGGATGCTCGTCGGCGGAGTCTCAGCGGGCGGCGACCCAGATCCATTTTTTCCGGGCACCCAGCCAACTGCTGGGGATCCCCTACGGACGAATTATTTCTCGAAATCGAGGGCTAGCCTAAATTCTAACTCTACCGCCAAAGGGACTACGGTCTCAGGCACACTCAGTCTGTTTAATCGCGCGATATTCTCCATCAATATCGTTTCATTTTTGTCTGGTAGCAGTAAGGGCATCGATGGATTCGAGACCAACACCGCAACTCCCGGAGTCAACGCGGCAGGCGCGATTCTTCCACTCTCCAATGTTAATACGGTGGACGAGTTTCTCCCACCAGCCACCCTCACTTCTTTCGGAATTGGCTCAGCCTACAATCCGGGCCAGTTGCTTAAATCCGGCCCGATCGCCGGAACTGCTGGTGTAGAAGGTGCGCTGGACCTATATCGCATGATCAACACTACCGAAGGCGCGGTTTTGACTGCCGGTGCTTCTGCTGGCAATGCTACTGTCGGAGTCGCCCAATTTATCGGTACACTTACCTTAGCTGGCAATGGCGATCTCAAAATCACCTCAATGCCCTCGGCCTCTTCCGCAGGGAATTTTAGTAGTTGGGCCATTACAAATGGGGTGACTGGTGGAATCAATGGCGACTCAGACAATGATGGGATCCTTAATAGTGTGGAATATGCACTCGCATCAAATTTGACGGGTTCAGACGGTAGTCTTGGAACATTGACTAGCGGCACTCTCGGTTTCACGAAGAGGGCTGAAGCAGTGGCAAATGGAGATGTGACTTATCAGATCGAGGAATCGGACGACTTGGGAATTACGGATGTATGGCAAGCCATGACTCCCACTACGAATACCCCAAGTGCAATTACTTATGTCTTGCCGACTGGCTCGCCGAAGAAGTTTGCGCGCTTGAAGATTACTGTTGCACCGTGATGCGGGAGTAAATGTTTTCATTGTATCATCCCTCAGCCGTGCAAGCGGCTGGGGGATTTTTGTTTGAACGGGTGGCCCTTGCGTGTTGGGCTGGGGACGCGTGCATCGTGTGAATCTGCGGTTTGATTCTTTGATCTGGGATGGCTGGGGAGGTTGCAACTCGGAGCAGGATGCTCCGGCAACGGCTTGGAGCGAGACGCTCCAACTACGATGCTCTGAGAATGCCTTACTGGGAGGATGCTTCTTCCGCTTTTTCCTCTTCCTTATCTTCTTCTTCTTCTTCGGCGTTTCCGCCGCCGTAGCCGATGACTTCCACTGCGATCAGTGAGAGTGCCGTATCCTCAAGCGTAGCTTCTTCGGTGGCCTTACGTTCCTCTGGATTGACCGCAGCAGAACCTACAGCGGCAGTTGAATTTGCAGCGCTCGTGACTGTGCCGATGCTGGGCGCACTCACGCTTGCAGCTGGCACGCCGCTACTTGCTCCGCCTGCACTGATATTTCCGGCGTTGACGATAGATACGGCAGCTAAATTGATATTTCCGCTTACTCGAATGCCCGCATCTCCCGCATCAATCACGCCAGCAGGGGCTATCAAATCGACATCCCCGGACTCGACATCATCCAAGGACGCTAGCACACCGATTCCCCCGCCCGTTGCAAGCCCTGCAAGGTCGGTTTCCACGGCTGCGCTTTGTGGATCGATAATTACGCGGGTAGGCGGCGCTGCTGAAACAGTGCGGGAGGACGAACCTGCTGCTATATCACCCGTTGAGGACCAGATCGTTACATTTCCGCCCTTGAGGGTAAAGATCCGGCCAATGCCGATATTGATACTTTCATCGGCGAAAATTGAGATATTCCCACCGGATTCAGTGACGATCCCGGGTGGAGTGAGTGGATTCCCAGTGGTGTTGCTGGCCAAAGCCAATCCGCCACCCGGCGCGAGAATATTGATATCGCCGCCGCTACGTGTCCGGATATCACGGCTGCGGGTGAGAATGCTGCCATCCCATGAGCCAGATTCTGGGAAGAGAGTGGAAATAGCGGCGAAGCCATTGTCATAGCCGCGGTAGCCCGGGCTTTCGGGATCATTAAAATCACGGCCAGTGTCACGCAGAATCAGATAGAAGATCTCCAGCGCCAACTGCGCCTGTTGCTCGCTACTAAGGGTCTCGTAGTCCACACCTGGAGCAATTTCGGCAAGGTATTTTTCACCCTGCTCGGTTTTGATGAAGCGGGTCTCGAATTCATCGAATGCAAGGCTGCTGGTGGATAAATCGCTGGCCAGACTGATGCCCGCCCCCACGGTAATTCCAGCGCCCTCAAAGCTAAGATATGGATTGCGCGCATTGCCGATGCTGCTGATTCCTGAGCCTGTGCCATCGGCATTGCCGCTTCCAAAACCAAGATCCAGATCCCTCCCGGCAAATACCAAGAGACTCCCTGGCCCAGAAATCTGAATATCTCCGGGAAGCGTTGGGATCCCTGCCGAGGGATTCGAGGACGTGTCGCGCCTTGCTTCCGTCCTTGAGACAGTATTCTCATTATAAACCACCAAATCACGACCCGCGCTGACGACACTCACGTCCGTTGGAGCAAGATTTTGGATATAGAATGCGATATCACCTATATCCTGGCCAGCGATGATCCGGGTCTGCTTGGGAGAAAATAAACTAAAGCCCTCGATATTGCCATCCCTTGCAAAGATTCGGACTGGCTCGGAATCGTCCGCATGAAGGTTACCGGAAGTGTGCCGGGCCTGCTCGTCTTGAAGCACTCCGTTTGCAGACCCCGTCTCGGTGAACAGAGATAAGATCGATTGAAGGAAGCCCGTGCCTGTGACTCGCTGAGCAGAAATGGCGGGGCCGACTACCTGTAAGTAGGCATAAGGCGTCGTAACTCCAGGGATGGACTTTGGATCAGCATCGGACAAATTCACCGTAGAGGTGATCCACCGCTGGACTCCTAGGTTATTAACGAAGCCCGATGGCTGCAATCCGCTGATCGTGTCTCGGGCGATTAATTCGATTTGGCCGATCGGTGAAGGTGCGAGGGTGAGATTGCCCACAAGATTGATCCGGCTCGAGAGTGATGTCGAACGGAGCGTAGGAACCATGATATCTATCAATCCGTCAATTGTCCGGGTGTCAGTTTCTGCGGTCCTCAACCAAGGTTGGAAGCTGGCCGCTCCATTTGAAGTGGATAGGCTTTGTTGGGCAGAGAGCCAAGTGCTCAGAGATGAACGGGAAGCTCTTTCCGTAGGCAGCGAAACTTCCGCGCGATGGGTCACTGAGCCGCCCAGCGAGATCACATTCACATAACTGTCCGCCGCATAGGTATTGAAATAAGTCTTATACCAGAATTTATTGTTGAGCCCCTGAGGCAGCCAGAAAGGATTAGAAATCGGACCAAGTAGCAGATCCCCGGTCGCCTGCACATCGAAGCCGCCCTTGCCAACAAATAGCGTAGTCGCCAGCCATGTTTTACTATCAAAGACTTGCGGATTCGTGAGAGATGCAAGAATGCCGCGAGACGGTGAGCGAGTTGAATTGGTAATAATGGAAGCACCTGCCTTGAGTTGCCCCTCGCCCCGCTCCACGTAATAGACTCCGGCATCAATATTTCTACCGGCCACGATTGAAATGTCACCACCGCCTAACTCGATTAACTTTGAAGCCGAGGGAACACCCGAAGCCATGCGGGCGTTGGTGGGCGCGGCGGCATCGATATTCTTCACATCCCGGCCGGCAGTGACTTGGATATCACCTCCGCCGAGGGTGCCAAGACCTTCGAAGAAGTTGCTGAAATCGATCCACCAAGTGGTCGATGCGTTTGAATCCTGGATCGAAGCTGGGCCTTGCTCGACTCCTGCGACGCCGGATGCACCAGTTGTAGGATCGATGAAGCCACGGCGGTAGAGCCAGTTATTGGGAAGCTGGCGGGAAGAATCGTCAATTAGAACGCCGCCCGTCGTGGAGGTAGAAGTCCTCGTCATGCGGGCGACATCATTGGCCCCGTGGATGGATAGATTGCCACCCGCCATGCTATATTGGACGAAATAGGGTTGCTGGGCGGCACCAAGCAGAGAACCCTGGGAGGGATGGAAACCGGCATCGCTCAGCAACAATGGCACCACAAAATCTCCCGGCGTGAAAACAGTAGTTGGGTTATTTACCAAAGTTCCGGCGGTATAGATCGTAGCGAATTGGTTGAGAAGATAAACGTCGCGGCCGGAGTTGATTGATATACTCCCGGATCCTGTGCGGATGACTTGGAAGCCCGCGCGCTCGATCGAGGTTTCGGTGGTGTGGTTGGCACCCGAGCCGTAGGTGGCGGCGTTGCCGTAATTTTTGCCAAGCAGGAAAGATCCCTTGTTGGCAACCAATGACGACTCAGGCAGAACCGAGCCGAAGTCTGCGGAGGAAAGATCCGAGCCTGAAGTCATGCGGTAGGACCATGATTGCGAATTGGCCGGGAGAAGAGAATTTGCAGCCATCAGCGGTGCGAGCCAGAGCGATGACTGGCCGTTGTTAGAATTCGGAGCCACTGCTGCGAAGCCGTCACTGAGAGCATTGTAGAAAACCAAGTCGCCTGAAGCTCTAAGCGTGAGCACTCCGGGAGCGCTGCGCGGGCCGAAGCGCAGCGAAGCGAGATCCCAATCGCTAGTGGCGGTGGATGTGGTGGTGCCCAATACGAGATCGCCGGAGCGGTTGAAAATTTCCGCACCGGGAGTAAGGATGAGGTCGAGGCCGGGCTGGAGGGCGGTGAGACGCGCAAGCATGGCTGAGTAACCGGCAGTGGTGATGCCAGCAGAGCCGAGGAAGGCGGCTGCATCTGACTTGATAGTATTTTGGAGTGCGGTGGTGATGGTGCCAGCACCAGAGAGCTCGTAAAGTTTCACGCCCTCGACGAGGATGCTGGATGCGCCGAGAACGGAGCTACCGATGGCATTGAGTTGCAGGTCGCTATTGGAGGCGTTGCGCGGAGTCCGTAGATGAAGCGTGCCGGAGAACATCCCGAGTGCCTCGCTGTTCGCGGCTTTGTTGGCCACCGTGAGATCGATGGAAGATCCTGCTTGGAGATCGACCAGCGCACTGGTACTGACGAGGCCGTTGCGTTGGTTGCCTGCTTCCAGCGTGACGGAACCGCCCTTGCCAGCGGAGTTGAATTGTTCTGCCGAGGCGTCCAGCAATGATCCTGCTGCGAGGGTGAGGCTGCCGTTTGCCTGTAGATCGATGACTCCACCGGTGAGGCCGGATGCATTGATGGTGCCCGTCACCATGATGGAACCTGAATCGGCCGCTGCACGGTAATTACGGGCGTTGGCGAGTCCTGCAATTAACACATCGCCGGTGCGGATGCGGTAGTCGCGTGACTCTGTGAAGCTGCCAGAATTCAAGGTGGAATCGAGGGCCGCGAGGCTCCCATTGGTGACCGATGCGGCATCGAGGACGAAGGAGCCGCTCGCACCGCTACTGTCCGCCGTGCCGGAAATCGTGCCTTTGAGATCGAAAATTCCTTGCGGAGCTTTTACCTGGATCAAGCCGGCATCGCCACCGCCGGTGGGAGCTGAGACATCAATGTTTGCGAGAGTATCCAAAGTGACCGATCCGCTGTCTGATAGAAGACTGACGGTGCCGCCGCTGGTGTAGCGGATGGTGTCCACAAATGTGGTTTGGGTGCCAGCCACTTGCAGATTTGCGGCGGCCAAATTGCCAATCACGAGGTCGCCTGCGGTGGCATGCAGGGTGAGTTTCCCGCTGGGTAAGGCGATATCGCCATTGATTGCGACACTCGCGCCGCTGAGCGTGAGGGCGGCACCGAAGCCGGAGTCAATAGGTGGTGCGGTATCAGTGCCAGTGGTGGTTGGGCGGGTGAGCTGCAGGGCCCCATTACTACGAATCTGGTATTTCGATGCATTTGCTCCGGTGAGAAGCGGGGTGACGAGATTGAGATTTCCTGTGGAATCGAGAGACCCTTCGGACTCGGTGATGATGCCGGAAGCTTGGAGGGTGTTTTGAGCAAAACCATCGAGCAGGATCGAATTTGAATTGAGCGTGATCTGCCCGGCATCAAATGTGAGGTTGCCGGAGAGTGGATTTGTTAAAACAGTTTGAGCGATGGCGTTTGCCCGATTGCCGAGCGTGAGGGTGGCGGCGGAGAAGGAAACCGTGCCTCCGCTGGTATTGAAACCACGAATCGCTGCGGCTTGAAGTGATAGCGCTTCAAACGATAGCGACCCCACGGTGCCGGTGCCATAGGTGTCGATGGTGGAATAACTGAGCAACGAGAGCCGCTTGGCGGAACTTTGCAAACTGGCGAGGGCCTCACCGCCGAGCACAAGGCCGGTGTTGGCAGCGAGGGTTCCCGGATTTTCCAATATAATGCTGATTTTGCCGCTATTGAGAGCGACATCATCTGCATCAAGGACCACGGATTGGGCAAGATTTGTGCGTGCGGTGGAATCCAGAATAATGCTGCCGCCGCTAAGGTTGCTGCCGCCGAGGACGATCAAGCTTGGCAGAACGGAAGGGCTGACGCCGGAACGGAATACTTGGCCTGAGGCATTCGCGCTGACTCGGACGAGCACACCATCGCCGCTCCCGGCGATTGCTGGATCGCCGAGCGTGAGGGAGTCTAGGTCGAGATCGTCTCTGGTCGCGATGATGGAGGAATTTTCTCCGAGGGTAAGTGACTCACGGGAAACCAAGATGATGTCCTTGCCGATGAGTGGAGTTCCGGCGTTGTCCAATGTGACTGACGATGAGTTTGCGACGACTTTTACGCCAGTCGCATCGAAGCTACGGAGACCGCCGATGAGCAGGCTTTCCGCGCTGAACTGATTGAGAGAATCAACGGACAAGACCAGTCCGCCGCTACCGATGCCGGTGGAGTTGATTAGGATATCGGAGGAGCTATTGATATCGATCAGACCACCGCGGCCCGAGGCGGAGATTGCAGAGACCTCGCCGCGGAGGACCATGCTGGTGGTGGCGGTGAGGGAGAGATAGCCGGAGTCCAGCGGCAGACGAGGAACTGGCAGCTCGCGTGAGATCGCGGCCGTGCGCAAGGTGGAGTTGATGAGTAGATCTTGGTATTCCGCGCGCTTGCGGACCACTGCCGAGGGCGCGATTTCGAAGCCGCTGATCGTGGTGACGCCCTGGCGAGTAGGATCGAGGTTATTGGAGCGGTAGCCTGCGACTCGCGAGGAACCATCGGGAGCCACCACCGCAGGCGAGGGCGGCAGTGAGGACTTGGGCGTCACGAGGACGGCGCCGGGAAGCAGCGCGTAGCGGGCAGGCAGAAGCGTATAGGTTCCGGCAGGCAGTGCGCTGCTGGCGGCGAGGGTGATCTGGTCCCCTGCGCTGAGGTTCGAATTCACATATCCGGCTTGGCCCTGCAGGTTAACTGCCGAAGGGTCTGGATTGAAGGGGGAAAATGGCGCGTAGTTGAAGCCATAGCCTGGAATAATGGCGAAGCTATCAGAAGAAGCGAGGATGTCCTTGGTGCCACCATTACCGGAAATCCAGCGATAGGCATACAGATCCCCTCCCCCGCGAATGTCCACGGTGGAGCCTTCCTCGGTGACGAGATTGACTGCCGCGAGGTTGACCGTTTTAGCAGGCGCACCGGAGACAGTGATGTCGTTTCCTGCGGGATCGATCCACGAGAGGCCATCAAAGCTGATGCCGTAGGGCATGGAAGTGGCTTTTCCGGTAACCGGATCGAACAGGGAAACCGAGGTGGTTCCGCTGGCGGCGAGAGTTAGCAACGAAGTGATGGGCGCTGGCCCCGTGATACCAGCAATCGGATTGATGGGCGCAATGCCGCTACCATCCCAGCCAAGCCGGATGGTGCCATTGGGTGCCCGCAAGGCGCCCGCTTGAGTGATCTGAGAAGCGTAGATTGAGAGATTTCCGCCAGCGGAATACGGCAGACTGCGAAGGCTTCCTGGAAGAATCGTCACCTTGCCGAGCTGCGATATCGCAGGATCATAGACGAAGACATTGAACAAACCTTGGGTGGTCGGATAAATTTGCCCGGCTTGGAGAGTGAGGTCTCCTGCCATTTGAAAGGTCCCATTTCCTCGGATATCACCATCGCGGGCGTCGATGCGTGTCGATCCGATACCATCTAGCGAAAGATTCCCAATATCCACGAGACCCGCTTGGATGACCAAGCTTCCGGTGCCAGAGTTCGGTGTGAATTGATAGGGCAGAATGTTGGGGCTGCCAGCCACGCCCGAGCTGAACAATTGCACATTGTTCTGCTGGGTGGGAGCTCTGAAAGGCTGCCCTATGACGATCTGCCCGGCAGCAAGCTGCACCTTCCCAGTGGAGTAAAGCACGCCGCCATCTGCAATGCCGAGCCTGCCTGGAAGCTGGATGGACACATCACCCTCGAAGCGCACATTTCCACCCAGAGACAACGAATCAAACCCGCCTGCTGCCATCGAGGAAATCGAGAAATATCCCTGCTCTTTGATTGGATTCCCAGATGCATTTACCACCTTCGCAGCCACTCCAAAGCTAGCGTTCGATGTTGGCAAAATTGCTCCCGTTTGTCGAACGATTAGGTTTGCATCGGCCGTGGTGTAGGCGGTGCCATCGGCAAGAAAGTTACCAGAGGAAATATTCAATGTTCCACCCATTGCGGACCTGCCACCAGCCCGACCGAGTAAGGTGGCATCGGTGAAGAGCATTTGCGCACCCTTCAAGGTGATTGTGCCAGCATTGGTCGCGGTCATGACCGGGACGTCCCGATTTGCCATCTGCACTGACACGGGTAACGCGCCGAGAGCTTGCAAGGTGGGAGGAAGATCAAGAATGCCGCTGGCACCGGAAACATCGAGCAGCGCACCTGCCTCCGCGACGATATTTCCAGCAACTGAAATTATGCCGCCTCCGAAAAGCATGCCGGTCCGGCGGCCGAAGGGATCGCTGACTAGCACTTGGCTTCCGGCGGTAGATAGATAAGCTGCAGCAGTGAGGTGGACCGTGGGCAATGCATTAAGTGCGGTGCCTGCAATCGGATAAGCGGAATCGCCCGCGATGGTGATCGTTCCTCCAGACGAAACAATCGATCCGCCAATCGTGACGATCTGGCCGGTGACCGATACGGATCCTCCAGCGTCCGTAATGATTGAAGATCCGTCCTCCAGCCGAACTTCGCCAATGACGATTGGATTTCCGGCAAAACTGGCACCAAGCGCTGCGAAACTGAGGTGCGCCGGGGTTCTAACGGTCTCCTCACGAATCATCGGAGCGAGGCCAAATTTGTTATCTTCGCCCACGGAGCCGAACCAACTGGCGACGACTGGCTCGACCGCGGTGCCTTTGACAATAACCAGTCCGGGGATAGCGCCTAGGCCCAGCGAACCGGGAATTCCTACCCCGCCGAGCGAAATTTTACCAAAGCCCTGACTGGCAAAGCGCTCAGGATCTACTAGAGTGACATTCACGTTTGAGACGGCACCGCCGATTTGGAAGGCGGGACCGGTGATGTTTAGAGATCCCGCTTCGGTGCCCGAGTAGCCCTGCATGCTGGATGCCAGGGTAAGGGTTCCTCCCAAGACGCTGCTAAATCCAGGCTCGCGGCCTGCCGCGATCAACAAACTACCACCCTTGCCGTAGCTGATGGCACCGCGGGCATTAATGGATGCTCCGCCGGAAACATCGATTAATCCACCACTGCTCAGGTTGGCGGAGTAGCCAAGGATATTTACCGAGCCACCATTGAGGAACAAAGGTGACGCGAGCACGCTATTACTGCTCGCGCGATCATCTGCTACCATGCCCGCAGCGATGATTTGGCCGGTGGCACCAAGCTTGAAGATCCCCCGCCCGCTTGCGACCACCGGAGGCGCACCGGCTTGTGGCGAGTTCGCAATCAGGTTCACCTCATCAGAGGTCAGGCCGTGGGTTGTGAACGACAGACTGCCACCTCGGGCGGAAACGCTGCCATCAACAGTGATGTTCGAGGCCACCATCTTGATCGTGCCACCGGCTGGAGCGGTGAGCTGGACACTGCCCGGCACGCTGATATTTCCATCGCGGTTATTAATCGTTAGGCTGCCGAAGCCGGAGCTCAGCATTAGATCGGGCGACAAGGTTACAAGGCCCTTGCGATCTTGGCGGAGATCAAACGGATTGCCATCGGCATCCACGCCGAACGGCGCGGCTGCGGCAAGCCCTGCGACGTGACCGAAGGTGACCAGTGGTGGCGTTGGCGAGAAATACGGGAGAGTCGGATAACGGGTATCCCGCGCTTGGAATGAAAGTGTGAGTTCGCTGCCCGGAGGAGGATTCGAGCGCTGTTTTTCGCCAATCTCGGTAAGGCCTAGGAGCTTGCCATCAAGCGCCATGGAAGGAGCAGAAATTGTAAGTTTTCCACCGGCAGCACCGTCGGTATAGCCCTGCTCGTAGCGTGAGCCGGAGGGAACGATGGTGGCGGTGAACGTTTCCGAAACCCCAAATTTGGCATTGGTCGTGGTGAATGTGCCATCGTAAATGCCGCTGTAAATCACGTCTGGCGAAGCACTGCCGATGTCCACCAGGCGGCCACCGGTGATCAGCATGGTGGTGTGCACCAACGCTCGCTCGAAGGAAGTGGTGCCACCAGAAACATTGATGCTGGAATCCTGCTGCATCACTACAGAGCCACCCGCGCTGATGGATACCTCACCGCCAGCCACGCTCAATTGATCGATGGAGCGCTGAATTAAATTTGCGAATCCAGCGACGTTTGCGAGCGGTGTGCCGATCCAGCCATCGCCCATTTCACGGATATCCACGTCTATCTTGGTGTTCCGCAGAGTTCCCATGCGTTGCAATGGCGAGTCTGCCAATTCGGCTGATCGCAAATCCACGGAGATGAAATTTTGCGCCACGGAAACCGGTTTTGCGATTGATCCCGCGACATCGATCGTTGCTTTACGTTCGAGATAAATTTGCCCTCCTTTTTCAACGAAAGTCGAGATGGGTGAGGCGCTGGTCGCATTGAAAAACCAAGAACCTGCCGCGAGCGAGACGAGCGCGTTCGGTGCGGCAATCAGCGAATCCTCGCCCATACGGATAGTCTTGCCCGCAACGTTGATCTGCGATCTCAGCGCCAGCTTGGTGCCGATGGTGGTTTCCTTGCTGGAGTATTCCGGCTGGATGCGGATGAGACTTGAAGGGCCGAAGCTTACCGCGCCGGTGTCTTTAAAAAGAAACAGTGCGCCGCGTGCATTGGCGGTGGCTCGGTTTGAAATTGCATTGTAGTTCGCCTGAATGTCCACACGGCCGTTGAGGGCGACGGAGGTGGTGCTGACGAGCACGCCATTCTGGCGGATGTCTCGGCCGGCGATGGTGATGGCTCCGCGGGCGGCTTCGATCAGGCCAGCCTGAGTGGTGGTGCCGGTGTAGAGACCGGCGGTGGGATCTGTGACGGCACCGACGAAGACGTCCAGTCCACGCAGGCTGGGATCTGCGGATGAATGACCGTCGAAGCCGACTTGGAGGCCGGAGGCAAGGATGGTCTGGCCATCGGGCGTGGAAATGGTGCCATCATTTCTGACGTTGGCGCCGACGAGGGTGATGCGGCCGCCTGTTTTGGTGGAATCGCTCGGGCTGGTGAGTGTGGCACCCGCTAGAACAATGACATCGCCAAATTTTCCCGAAGCAGGTTTTACAGCGACAAAGGCAGGCGTGCCGTTGGTGCCAGCGGGCAGATCCAGCCCGCTGAAGAGAAACTGGGCATCGGGATTATTGAGCAGGCCACGGCTGATCAAATTATCGTTGATAGGGAGGGATGAGACGGTGAGATTGCGAGCATTTACCTGACTGCTGCCGCCGAAGATGATGCCGTTGGGATTGATGATGTAAACTTGGCCGTCTGCCTTGATGCTGCCTAGGATCTGGGTGGGGCTGGTGGTGGGATCGTTGATTTTATTGAATGCGATCCATTTGGCGGTGTTCTGTCCCCCAGCGCTTTGATCAAATTTTAGCGTGGTTTCTTTGCCGACGTTGAGCGTTTGCCAACTGAGGAGGGCTTGCTGGGTGGTTTGCTTGATGGTGACCTCGGTCTTGCCGGCAGTGAGTGCCTGGGTGGGGAGATCTGCACCGATCCATTTGGTGGGATCAGTCCCCGCACCGGGGGCGATTTGCAGACCGCCGGGGACGAGGCCGTTGGGGACGTTGGGGAGAGTTTGGCCGGGTTGGTTTGGGTTGGCTCCGGCGTTTTGGGTGTTGGCAGCAGCGGCGGCGCGGGCGGCGTTCTGGAGTGCTAGGGCGGCTCCTACAGCTTGGTTGGTGCGGTTAAGAAGGGCGGTGACGTTGGCACGCGAGCCATCGGTGGCGACGGGTGGGGCGGTGGGTGAAGCAGCTCCGCCACCGGCTGGGGCGCTGGATCCACTGGGGGCGGGGCCTGCACCGAAGATGGCGGCGGGGCTGTTAGAAAGTCCGCTGATGAAGACGGTGAAGCCGACGAAGACGGGGGCTCCACATCTCAACGAGGTGCCGAAGAGAGCGGTGGAGCGGAAGCGGAATCGGTGGGGCTTCATTAGGGACTGTTAGAAATTTGAAATATTAACGCTGGGCACTGGCAGCGGGCTGGGTGCCGAGTTTGCCGAGCTCGATCTCGTTGATGGCGGCGGGGTGATCGCGGAGGAGCTGTGCGAGAAATTCCTGGCGGAGTTGTTGGCTGCGCTCGCTACGGAGGCGGGCGGTGAGCTCGGCGCGAATCTGGGCGAGCGGTGGGGTGTGGGCTTCACGAACATCGAGGAGCTTAATGATGTGCCAGCCGTCTTTGAGTGAGATGGGCTCGGAGTGGCTGTTGATGGCAAGTTTAGGCAGTTTTTCACGAATTTCTGGCTGGATTTGGCCTTCAGAGAGCCAGCCGATTTCGCCACCTTTGGCGGCGCTGGTGGATTCCTCGCTGGTGGATTTGGCGATGGCGGCGAAGTCTGCGCCTTTGGCTTTGAGCTGCTTGAGGGTGGCATCGAGCTTGGCTTGATCCTTTGCGATGTAGATTTGCGCGAGGTGATAACTCTTGGGCACGAGGAGTTTATCCTTGGCGAAATCGTAGGCGGCAGTGAGCTCGGCTTCGTTCGGGTAGTCGGTGGGAAGGGCGGTGCGGGATTGGAGGTAGGCCTCGGTGAGGGCGACCTCGCGAGCCCGAACGAGGGTGGTGATGACGGTGGGGTCTTGCTCGATTTTTTCTTCGGCGGCTTTGCGCAGGATCATGCGTTGGACAAGCAGATTGCGGACGAATTGGCTGAGCGCGGCAGGATCTTCGTTGAGGGCACCGGGGTTGCTGGCTTGAAGGCCGGAGAGGATTTCACGGACTTCGGCGGAGGTGATTTCGATGTCGGCGATTTTGGCCAAGACGCTGGGTTCTTGGGCGTGGAGAATGCCAGTGGTGAGGACGATGAGCGTGAGTAATGATTTCATGGGAGATAGGAGATAGGAGATAGGTCTTATAGGTATTATAGGTCCTATTTTATTAGGGCCGTGGGGCTTGGATGCGGTTATCGAGGATTTTGTCTTTGTAGCCTTGGACGAGGTTTTCGACTTTGACGCGGCTGTTGCCGATGAAGGGCTCGCGGGCGGAGAGGGCCTTGCCGAGAGAAAAGCTTTCGAAGCGGTCAAGGATCTCGTTGGAGGCATTGAAGAGGGCGATGTTCTTGGTTTCGCGATCGGCAATGGTACGCTTTTGGATGGCGTTCTCGGAGGCTAGTTTGGCGCGCTCGTCTTCCTTGGTGCGGGCGACTTCGGCGGCTTTTTGGTAGCCAACTTTCCATTTCTCGAGGGCTTCGGAAAACTGGATGATGCGTTTTTCCCGCTCGGCGAGTTTGTTGTTGAGGGTGGCGATGGATTCCTCGGTGGAGATTTTTTCGGTGTTTCTCTCCTTGGCGAGTGTCTCGATGCGCTTTTCCAGGGTGGTGATGGTTTCGCTGAGTTGAGTGGTTTTTGCATCGGCAGCGGCTTGGGCTGCTTGGGCGTTTGCGGTCTCGGTCTGGGCAGTCCGGAGCTGGAGCAGGGTGCTGCGGAGTTGTTCGCGGAGTTTTATGGAGGGATCCTCTTCTTCTGCTGCTAGGAGGGGGGTGCAGGAGAGGAAGAGCGCTGGGAGCAGGATGCTCCAGCGACGGCCTGGGGCGAGACGCTCCAGCCACTTGGTTGTAGTTGATGGATTCATGGGGATACTAGAATTTGGTGCTGAGGTCGATTTGCAGGGTGTCGGTGCTGAGGGGTGGGCCTTCGATTTCATCGGAGCTGAGCCAGCGCAGGCCGACGCGGACTGCTGGCGTGAGGGCCATGGTGCCGCCAAGGGTGAAGCCTTGGACGTTGGTGGCTCCGCGACCGAAGTTGGAGTCGGTAAAGCCATCAATGACTGCATCGCTTTCGACGTAGCGGTAGCCGATGTTTCCATGCCAATCTCCGAATTTTTCGAGGGCGGGGTTACCGAATTGGAAGGCGACGTTCCAGGCCATGTCGCCGCCTTGGAAGTCTTTGAGAGTATTGATGGAACGGCCGGGCCTGCCATCGCTGAAGGCGCGGGCGGCGACGTCGGCCTCGTCGAAACCGATGTTTTTAGTGACTTCAGCGAGAGCGGTGAGGCGGAAGGGCTCGAAGCCATCGTATTCGAGTTTACCGGTGATGGTCAGGTTGCGGAATTCCGAGGCGAGGCCGTAGTATTGGAATTGGTTGGTGGTGCCGAAGCCATTGGCATTGATGGGGGTGATGTTGCGCAATGGCATGTAGGTGTTGCCGCGTTGGGCGAAGCCGGGTCGGGTGGAATCGGTGTTACCGGAGTCGGCAGCAGAGAGTGGTGTGAAGGGATCGGAAAATTCTCCTTCGGCACCACTAAAGTCATAGTAGGCGACGGCGATCTTGGCGGTGAGGTCGTCTTTGATTTTCCAATCGATGCCGACTTGGGCACCGGTGAGCCATTTATCGGTGCTTTCGAATTTGGTGGGTTGGTTTGAGGCGAAGTTGAAATCGGTGTTATAGAATGGGAAGTAGCCTGCGGTGAAGAAGGTGGAGGCGTGATCGTTGAGCCTGACCTTGCCGCGGACGGCGAGACCATCGAAGCCGAGGTCGTCATCCCATTGGACATCGGATGAGAGGAAGGGGCTATCGAAGCGGCCAGCCATGAAGAGGAGTTCCTGGCCATCGCCGGGGCCGGCATCGTAGCTGAGGAAGGCACGATCGAGCCAGATGGAGTATTTGGAAAAATTTCCACCGTTGCCGCCCATTGTTTGGTTGGGAGAGACTGGGGAGTTGCTATCGCCGGTGGCGATGCGGAGGCCGCCGTTGAAGCCATCGCCTAGTTTGAGGTCGGTGCCGGCGCGGACGCGGATGCGGGCGCGGTGGCGATCTTGGTCAACATTAAGCTGGGGTGGGAAGTTGTTGAGAGGGTTGGTGGAATCGTAGGGATTGCCGTTGTTGATGGAGTTGAAGTTGGTGAAGGAGCCATTGTCGGCATTGCCATCTCCATACATGACGTTTTCGCTACGCACCCGGATATCGCCGAAGGGACGGAATTTGGAGGTCCATTCCGGGGCGGCGTTTTGGCCCCATTTTTCCTCGCGGGCCTGGGCCATGAGTTCTTGTTGGATTTGATCACGCATATCATCCCGGACGACTTGGGGGATGTAGGTGATGCGGGTTTCCTCCTCGGGAGTGGGGATGGGTGGGAGGGCGGCGATGTCCACGCGGGCAGCGGCGGCTTGGGCGGTGGCGGCATCAATCTCGGCTTGTTTGATGAGTTCCGAGGCTTCGCCTTGGGTGAGGATGCCTTTTTGGACGAGGCGGTTGATGAGATTGACGGTGACGTTGGTGGAGGGCGTCGCTGCTGCGGGTGGCTCGGGCTCGGCAGGAAGATCGGTGACGAGCGGTGAGTCCAAAGTGGGATCGAGCGTATCTGCTAGATTCGCAGGTTCTTGTGCGAGCAGCGGGCCGGGGATGGCAAGAAGGGAGGCAGTGAGGATGCAACGGATGGATGACATGAGGAAAAAATTTAGAGAGTCGGTTTGCGGGCGGTAATGCGCAGGTTGATGGGCATGGGCATGCCGGCAGGCGGGGCTTGGGGGAGTTGTAGGCCGGTGAGAATTTGGTTCCGGATCGCGGCATCTACGGCGAGATCTCCCGAGCTACCGACGAGTGACGCGCGGGTGATTCTGCCGTTGGCATCCGCCCAAACGCGGACTTGCATGGAAAAGCGAGCACGCTTGGTGCTGGCGTTGCGCCGCAGCGCATCGGCCACGGTGGTCTGAATTTGGGCGGCGTAATAGCCCCATTTGCTGCCGCCTTTGCGACCGGTTCCGCCAATTTTACCATTGCCACCACCACTGCCGCCGCCTCGGGTGAGTCCCATATCGGGTCCACTGCCGCCGGTGATGTTGGTGCCGAGGTCTTCGGCAGGTGGTAGCTCTGGCGTTGCCTCCGGCGGGGCCTCGTTTTCAAGAACCGGTTCTTGCTCGACCATTTCCTCATCCTTGGGCTCCTCTTCTATTTTTGGCTTTGGCGGCTCAATTTTCGGCGGCGGCGGGGGCGGTGGTGGCGGCAGTGTGACGGTGATGAACTCGGACTGGCGCGCTGGGGGGCGGCTACTCTTCGGCCCTGAGGTGAGGAAGGAAATGATGCCACCTAGCAAGACAAGCGTGAGTAGCCCGCCGATGATGAGGCGGTGTTTACTTTTGCTGGGCGGTGGTAGAGGTAATGGCACGGTGGATTAGGAGAAATTTATTTGGCAGGCTGGGTGGCAAGGCCGATCTGGCTGATGCCATTACGACCGAGGATGTCCAATACATCCATGATGCCTTGGTATTGGTTCTGGCCATCGCCGCGGACGACGACGGGGACCTCGGGGTTGGCGGCTTTAATGGCGGCGAGCTTGGTATCGAGCTCAGCGAGGGTGACGCCGACGGTGTTGAGCTTGATGTTCCCGGCGGTATCGATGGTGATGGCTTGAGTTTTAGGCTCCTCCATTTTTGCTGCGGCCTTGGCACTGGCACTGGGCAAATTCACCTTCACGCCCTGCACGCCGGCGGTGGTCATGATAATAAAGATGAGTAGAAGGACGAGATAGAGATCCACCATCGGGGTGACGTTGATATCATCATAGTTGCTTTCTGAAGAGGCCATGGGTGGTAGAGGTGAGAGTTAAGAATCAAGATTCAAGAGGTGGATGAAGTTAGTGGCTGGAGCTGCTATTTTTGTCGGCTTCGCGGGCAGGGCGGTAGAACTCGGCCATTTTCGCGACGAATTCATCGATAAAGACCTGCATGAGGGCGAGGGAGTTCTTGATGCGGGCGTTGAGATAACTATAGATGAACAATGCGGGAATGGCGACGACCAGGCCGACGACGGTGGCGAGCAGTGCGGAGGCGATGCCGGGGGCGATGGAGTTCACATTGACTTCACCGGATTTCGCAATGATGGCGAAGGTGATCATCACGCCAACGACGGTTCCTAACAGACCCACATAGGGGCCACCGGCGATGCTGATGGTGAGATAGACGAGGCCATCGGTGAGGCGGTGATTTTCACGCACCAGTCCGGCATCAAGGCTGGCGCGGATGGCTTGGATGGAACGGCCGGAGAGGCCTTCGACGCGGTTATTGTCTTTATCGAGACGGTGGCGGATTTCTTCGGCACCGATGTGATAGATATGGTAGAGAGGAGACTTACTAATGAGGGATTGTTGCCCGGCATCGAGATTGCCGCCGAGGCTATCAACGCTGGACTTGTTCTCGGGATCCAGCGCGGTGAGGTCGGTGGAAAGAGCTTTCCATTTTTCAAGAAACTGTTGGGTGCCTTTCTCGATGGAGTTGAGATAGAGGAATTTTTTCACTGCTACCCACCAGCCGATGATGATCATCACGACGCAGACTCCGATGGCGATCCAGCCATCGAACATCATGTTTTTTGCAATATCTCCGAAGAGCATTAGGTGCTCCAACGCGCCGCCAGAGGCAGCAACTTCGCCGCCTTCGACTTGGCCGAGAGAGAGGGTGCGTTGCGCGGCATCGGACGCGCCTTGGTGGGTGGCGGCGAGCTGGAGCCAACTGCTGGAGCGGGCGATTTTGGAGATACTGAGTTCATCCATTTCCCCGATGTAGCCGCTTTCCGGGCCGCCGAGGATGATAGGGGCATCCAGCGCGGGGAGTGCACCTGGGAGCGATGCGTAGGGGGAGCCGTTGAGGAAGATGTCGGTTTTCTCGCCATCGGCTACGACTGCGAGGTGGTTCCAGGTGGCTGCTGCGATGGGTGCGGCGGGTTGGCTGATTTGGTCGCCAATTTTGATGAGGGGGATGCCTTGATTAAGGATGAGTTGGAAGGCGCTGGCACCTTCACCACGGCTGAAGAGGATGGCATTATCCTGGAGGGCGCTGGGCCTGATCCATGCGGTGAGGGTGAGGGTCTGGCCAGCTTGCCACGCAAGAGTTGGAGTATTAGGAATTATAATTGGTGTGGTGCCTAACAAGCGCAGGCCACCGCCGATGATGGAGCCGTCGGCACGCGTGGCAGCAGTTTCTGCATTATTTTCATTGGCCGTGGCATCCGCTGGTGCGGTTCCGAGACCGGCGAAGTGATAGATGAGAATCGTATCCGCATCCCACGCATCGGTGGGCTTGGAAGATAAGGCTTCGGGGGTGGGATTGCCGTAGTAGAGATCGAAAGTCTGCTGGGCTGCGGGCTGGACTTCAGGGAGTTTTACCCAGACGAATGCTTCATTGAGCAGCCCATCGTAGCTTTCCACTTCATGGGCGAGGACGGTTTTACCATCTGCGGCGATGAAACGAAGGTCGCTGCCGTCTTGGACTGCGGATGAAAATTGGAAGTTACCATCATGCAGCCGGACCAACACTGTGGCACTGCCGATGGGTGAGGTGGCTGCTGCAGCGTTGGTATCCAAGGTGATGACTTGGCGCTGGGACCAAGCAAGATTCCACCAAGGTTTCTCGGCTTCAGTCTCGGCGGCGATGGCGCTGCCGTGAACGACGAAGGCCATGGCGAGGGAAATGAGTGATGCGTGCTTCATTTTGGAGATATAGGAAAAAGAGTGATATGTTAAAAGTCTGCCCAGCCGCGGAAGGTGATGCGGATGTCACCTGCATTGGAATCAATGCGATTGATGAGTGGCATCGCGATATCGACTGAGCCGTTGTAATGCTCCCGGACGCGGAAGCGGCTGCCCAAGCCCGTGCTGGCAAATCCATAGCGGGCATCTTGATCCGGCAAGGAGTCCCAGATTCCCATCCAGCCTGCATCTGCGAAGGCGTGGATGCGCCATTCATCCGACTTTGGATTAGCGGGACCGGGATCGCCAATGAACGAGCGGCTGCGATATTCAAAGGTGCCGAAGAGGGCATTGTCACCCAGGGCGGTGGCTTCGAGGTAGCCGCGAGTAGAGCCAAGTCCACCGCCGGCGAATTGATCGTTGTTGATCAAAGGGCGGTTGGAAACCTGGCCTTGGAGTTTCCCAAAAAGCTGAGCACCACCTTTGAGATCGCGAGTGTGGGCGACATCGCTGCGGAGAAAAATGAAGTTACCATCGGCCTTGAAGCGTTTGTTCGAATAGTCGGTGATGCCACTACCTAAGCCACGGAGGCCGAGGGTGAGCGCATGGTTCATTTCGGTAAACGCTTTGTCAGCGACCCAAGTGGCACTGTAATTCGCGCTGATGGGATAGTACTCGATGGGCGAGGAAAAGGTATCTGGACCGACGACGATATCCTCCTCAAAACTTTTGTAATCCATGCCTATACTGAAGTTTTGATAGAACTTGGCAGTAGTAGGTAGATCGTAAAAGGCACGCAGTCCGATGACATTGCCACGGCCACCAACTGACGCTCCGCCAAGTGTGGAAACATCGCTGTCCTGCTTGGTGGCGGTGAGCATAAGGCTACTGCCATCCGAGACCCGGGCTAGATAGTATGCGGAATAGACCTGAGCATCGGAAAGTTTCTCAGGTGCAATCTGGAAACTGATTCCGCCGGTGTGACCTTTTTGGAAAAAATTTGCATAACTGAGGCCACCGTTGAGTCTGAGTTCGGTGGTGCCTGTGCTATAACGATTGTTCAGTTCGAGGGAGCCGTGAAGAGGCAGCTCGTCTTCCACGGTGAGATCGATATCCACGGTGCCTGGTTCCACACCCGGGAGTAAAGATGGGGTGATGCGGCGATCTGCAAGGCGGTTAAGAGCAACGATTTCTTTGCTGACTTGGGTGAGATTTGGCACCTGTCCCTCCGCCAATGATGGCGCCTCGCGCTTGATCTGACTTGGCAGGAAAAAATTCGCCCCTCTTACCCGCAGGCGGCCGACTTTGCTTTCAGTGACTTGGAGGCGAATGATGCCACGCCGCGGATCTTGCTGCGGCACGGCGACGGATACGGTTTGGTAACCTTTCGTATGGTAAGCTTTCTCAAGGGCAGCGCGGGCCCGCTCGACGTCATCGACGCCTCGCTCGGGACCCAGATACGAATAAACGGCGCGCTCAACTTCGACTCGTGCCAATTTTTTCGCCCCTTCGACGCGGTATTCGCGGATATAGAAGGTGGGAGAAGCTTCAGACGACGATTGAGCAACGGCTAAATTCGCCGCAGCTGCTCCCACAGCGCAGTGCAGGAGAATGGAGATGAGAAGTCGTGTGGGATAGGTCATGCCGATGGCCGAAACTTTAGAGGCGCAAAGGTCTGCGTTTCGGTCATCATTGCTCAAGTGCCAGAGTGTGACCAAATTGTCACATTCGAAGAGCCACGACGGTAATAGATCGGTCGAATGTGACTAAACTGTCAATTTTCCGGCAAAATCTCATGTTTTATGCCAGCAGCGACGATGAACTACGCAAAAAGGCCCCGCATTGTGATGCGAGGCCTCTTTGAATGGATGTTAATCTACTGGCAGCTTTTGCTAATATTTCACCGAGCAGCCGTAGGGCTTGTTCTTAGCGTTCTCTACTGCTTTGCCCGCGAGCACTGCTTCGAGCGCATTGGCAAAGAGCGGCTCGGCAGTTGCGACATCTGCTTTCTCGGTGCTGGAGTTAGAATCGATCGCGCCGTTATAAGCGAGGGTTCCATCTTTGTTGATGATAAACATATGAGGAGTGACCTTGGCCGCGTATGCCTTGCCGATGGTGCCTTCGGGATCCAGCAGCACCTGCGCGGCTTCAATTTTCTCAGTGTCAATGCACTTCGACATTTTTTCGGCATTGCAATGGCCTTGCTTACCTTCAGCAGAGGAATTGACTGTGATCCAAATCGCTCCTTTCTCAGCGGCAGATTTTTGGAGTTTCTGCATATTGCCAGTGTCGTAATGTTTTCTGACAAATGGACATTCTAAGTTTACCCACTCGAGCGCAACGATTTTGCCAGCGTAGTCTGAGAGCGAGACGGTTTCGCCTTTCACATTTTTTCCAGTAAATGCTGGTGCCGGTTTTCCAATTTCAGCGGCATGTGCGGCGACGAGTGCGATGGCTCCTGTGAGGGTAGCGATGATGATTGATTTCATAGTTTTAGAATTTACGGTTGAGCGTAGTCCATGACCCAAATTACTCTAAAGGTCAATCCCCAATCCCGGTAGAAATTTCACCTTATTTTCCAATTTACCCGCACAGGTGCTTGGGCGCCTTTCCCAACGAATACCAATTCCAGCTCTTTCACTGCCTCTGTCACATACTCACTTTTAGGTAGAGTGACCTGCCACAAACGCTGCTCTTCGCTGAAGACCCATTCGTATTTAGCCGCCTCATCGACCACCTGCGGAGTCGCGGGAAATGCTTCGTAATCCAAGGGACTAAAATTCACCGTATCTTTCACCGCGAGGGCTAAGTGTAATTCCATCGCTTCCTCAGAGACTGTCAGACTGATATCACTCGTGGTTTGACGTGGAATCTTTTTGAGATTTTCTTCGATCATTGCAGAGGCGTCACTCACTGTGAAAGGCGCACTTATTAGATTGAGGATTACCTCCGCACTTCCGGGCAGACAGGAATCGTCATTGCAAACAAGCCATGAAAGCTTCGCCTTGAGTTCTACTGGCCCGGTGGCTTCCGCAGGAGGGTAGAGTAATACGGGGAAAACCACCGTGCCCTTGTAACCATAACTTGTGAGCCCACTCGTGGTGAAGCGGGTGGGAGACGGATACTCCAACTCGCCAGCCTTCCAACCCGCAGGTAGTTGCCACATGACTTTCATCTGCATCCCTGCCTCGCCTGGGTTTTCCCAGTAAGTATGCCAACCGTCTTCGAGGCGCATCGAGATCGCAGCTTGCAAAGGAACTCCTGCTTGGTAGCCGGGAGATACCGTGAGCCATTGCACCTTGGCCTTTCCCGTCTCAGGTTCTGCCATGCAAGTGCCAGCGTTAATGACACTCAAGGCACAGATAAGAATGGGTGCTAATTTCATAGGGCTCGGGTAGTAGTTTCTCAAACATAAGAGAGTTTAAAATTGCGCTGCATCCTGCCCTCACTTCGCACTCTTCCGGCCCCTTCTTCCCGCCGGGTATTTGACGGGCTGGCGAGTGGTAGTGGCGGGCTCGCTTTTCAAGGCGATGATCTGATCGCGCAGGTGGCCTGCAAGTTCGAATTCCAAGCGCGATGAAGCTTCACGCATCTCCGCCTCAAGCTCTGCGATCATGCGAGGCTTATCATAAGTCGCTGAATCTTCTGCAACTTTCAAATTGTCCGCTTTTTCGGCGTTTTCATAAGTATGCAGGCTCGATTGGATAGCCCGCTTCACACTCATCGGAGTGATGCCATGCGCTTCGTTGTGCGCTTGCTGGCGCTCGCGGCGGTAGGCGGTGATGTCGATCAGCGCTTGGATGGAGTCGGTGATTTTATCGCAGAAGAGCACACATTCGCCGCCGATGTGGCGGGCAGCACGGCCTGCTGTCTGGATCATGGATGTTTCATTGCGTAAAAACCCTTCCTTATCCGCGTCCAGAATACAGACGAGCGAAACCTCCGGTAAATCCAAGCCCTCGCGCAGCAGATTGATGCCTACTAAAATATCAAAGGCCCCGGCCCGTAACTGGCGGAGAATTTCCACGCGCTCCACCGTATCGATATCCGAGTG
>Ga0335395_10000295_pt1 | contig 31650 bp, 14 predicted proteins | sample MAT02_FD_205744 | JGI IMG/M metagenome (GOLD analysis project Ga0335395, IMG submission 205744) | Freshwater microbial communities from Lake Fryxell liftoff mats and glacier meltwater in Antarctica - MAT-02 (spades assembly) (version 2) ... | reverse complement strand
TCGACCTCGGCATCGTCAACACCGCCACCATCCTCCTCCACCTCGAACCACCCAAGCCTGCCGTGCTACCGCTCAAACCCCGCCTCGACCGCGACCCGAGATCACGCGAATAAACCGACCCGACACAGGCGGCGCTCGCTTGACGAAGGACCTCCTTCGGCCTCGGGCGGCAGCGGCGTTGCCTTCGCTTGTGGTGGTTGTTCCATTTCACGTCAAGAAGAGCGCGAAAACGCGCGAGATCGCCGACGTAGAGCACGCGAGGCCGAAGCGAAATCCCCGCAGCGAAACAGAAACGCTGCTCTGAGCCCTCCCAGCCCCCGCAAGGGGGCTTTTCTATTTCGCGCGCAGAACGCGGGAGTACGCCCGAGTACGCGGAAGTTGGCACGGGTACTGGCACGAGCACGTCACGGATTTCGGCCGCAGCTCGCCAACTTGGTTGGCAAAAACCGCGCGCCGTTGCGTATTCCGGTCGCCGACGACCGTTCGTCTCCCTGGTGCGAACATCGGCGCGCGCGTCGAGCATCGAGAACCGTAGTGGCTCGTCGGCATCGGGCCCCGCGGCGAGGTGGAGGTGCAGCGTTGCGGTTCCAACAGTCATCAAGATGCACGTTGCGGACAGGAGTATCTACCTCGATAACGACTGCTGCATTTGCCGCCCGTCAGCGACGGCGTGCCAGACTATATAGTTTCTCTATGTCAGAGGCTGATGGTATTCCGGTCCAGTCTACGGCAGTGCCGTCTGTGCGGATCTCCACGACCTCCAGAGCGTCGAACTGGGCCCGTATCTCCTCAGTGTAACGGGACGTCAGGAAGATCAATTCTTGGTTGGTACTGCCGTGCCAGCCGCGGCCGTCACCGCCACGCCGCGCGACGTAAGGGCCGGCGATCAGGAGGTCGGTTGCGGCGAGCAGCGCCTGAACCTCGGGAAGGGTAGATGCGCGGAGCGAGGCGGCTGGATAGCCGCTGTAGGTGACAACGGATGCTCCCAGGTCCCGCGCGCTCCGCGCGAGGTGGGCGCAGGCCGCCGCTTGTTCAAAGGGCTCACCGCCAAGGATGGAGATGCCCTCGATCTCGCCCTGGACCATGTGTTTAGCGAGCAGGTCGGGATCCCAGAGCTGGCGGGCTTGGTGGGCGTGGGTGTTGGGATTGAAGCAGCCAGGGCAGCCGATCGTGCAGCCCTGGACCCAGACAGCCGTGCGCCAGCCCGGACCGTTGACGCGGGTGCGGCGGCGGACGGCGGCGACGTTGAGGAACGTGTCAGACATCGTCGAGGCTGAAGTCGATCTCGTCGCCGTCCAGTTGGGCCGTGACGACTCGTCCGCTGCGTAGCTTGGCGTGGCGCGTGAACAAGAAGCGGGCCAACGGATTCATTAGCGCCCGCTCGACGGCGTTGAGGAGACCGCGACCACCGTGCTCAAGGCGTGCTGCCGCGAGTAGATGGGTGAGTACAGGCTCCTCGATATGCAACTTGATGCCCCAGCGTTCGCGGAGATGATCTTTCAGTGGATCGAGTTTCCGTCTCAGGATAGCGCGTCGCTGCTCGGGGTCGGCAATCGACTGGAAGACCACGATGTTGTCACCGAGGCGGTTAAGCAACTCGGGGCGTCCGAGCGTATTGATGAAATGTTGCTCGACCTCACGTCGGAAATGTGTCTCATATGATTCGTCGCTCGGGGCACCCGTGGCGCCGATGTTGCTCGTGAAGATGATGACGGCCTCGTTGAACCAGGCGGTCTCGCCGCGTCCATCGGTGAGGCGACCATCCTCGAGGATCTGTAGGAATTTGTCGAGAACTCGGCCATGAGCCTTCTCGATCTCGTCGAAGAGCAGCACGCAGAACGGTCGCGCGGCGACCGCGTTGGTCAATTGGCCGCCGGCCTCGAAGCCGACGTAGCCGGGTGGCGCACCGACGAGGCGCTGATCGCTATGCTCGTGGTTGTATTCGCTCATGTCGAAGCGGATGCACGCCGATTCATCGCCGAAGAGGAACTCGGCGCAAGCCTTGGCGAGCTCGGTCTTACCGACGCCCGTTGGACCCACGAAGAAGAGCGTGCCCTTCGGTTTGCTGCGACGTGCCGAGTGTTGCAGCCCGGAGAGGCCGAGCCAGGCCCGGAGGATCATTGTGGCGACGTGTTCGACGGCCTGGTCCTGACCGACGACCCGCTTGCACAGGGCTGCGCTCACCCCGTGGAGTTTATCCTCCCCGAGCTCTTCCCAAGGCGAGCGCTGGTCGCCAAGGCGGTAGAGGTTGAGGAGGCGGTCGGGAGTCAGTGCGTCGGCCGAGCGCGAGAGGGCGAGGACCTGACGGAGGTCCGTGACAGTGAGCTGGTCGGTGAGGTCAGCGAGGTGCTCGATCGAGCCAGGACGATCGGGTGTTCGCAGTGATCCTGGGGCGGCGCGAGGGGCCGCGAGTCTGATGTCGTCGAAGTGTCGTTCGAAGAATGCGCGGCGTTCATCGCGGCCAGGCGTCGGGATCGACAGCAGACGAATGCGTGGCTCACCCTGGTAGAGCACGGGCGGGACGGCGGCGAGATTTGCGCTGAGCAGGACGAGTAGTCCCCCGTCGCTGCGGAGGTGATCGCTGTCGAGGGGCTGGAGTGGATCCCCGACCAGGGCCTTGCCGAACCGCAGGAGCCAGCGGCGCTCGCCTGCGTCGGGGTGGGCTGGCTGCGTCACCAGAAGGTGCGACCAGTCGACGATAAGCAGCGGGCGCTCTCCCGGATCCGCGAGTACGAGCCGGTAGCGGGCGATCAGCTCGTCGAGATCGATCGGCGCCGACGCCGGGGCGGGTGCAGCAGGGATGCGATAGGCGCTCGCGCCCGGTGGTGGTGCCGGTGCGCTCGGGCCTTGAGAGACAATACGATCCCAGCGACGCGCGTGGCTATCATCGGCGAATCGTAGGCCCTCCACCACGTCCCATGTCGCCTGAATCGTGAAATCGGCCAGCGAGCGGGTCAGGAGGGTCGGGAGGGTGCAATATTGATTACCTTCCGCCCAGAAGAGGTCCCGGGTGTTACCGTAGAGCACGAGGCCCGAGCGGATCTTGGCCTCGCGCCGAAGCGTAGCGTACCAGGAAGGAGAACTCGTCATGTGGCCCCCTTGTTGCCGCCCTGGCCCGCAGGTCCACGCAGGGCGCCTTGGGTTAGACGGTCGGGGTTCTTCCAGGTGACCTGCGGCGGGCCGAGCCTTACGCCGTATTGGTCGCGCAGGACGGTCGCCACGCGCTCGATGTCGTCGGCACAGGCCTGGCCCTCGTAGCCGTCGAGGTCGAACTCCATGCGGCCATCGAGCTGGACCTCGAAGCGGGCGCGGCGGCCTGATGCCATGCGACCCTCGAGCACGACGACGCTGGCGTTGGTTAGATAAGGGTCGACGAGTATGAAGCCCATCTCGCTAAGGGATCGTACTAGGCCTTGGACGATCGTGATTCGAACTTGCTCGTCGAGTACGTTTTGGCGGAGTTCGTCGGCGCCGGATTGTGCGGCCGCGAGGGCGGCGCGAGCCTCGTCGAGGCGGCCCTCCTCGGCGAGTCTGGCGGCCTCGGCCGCATGCTGCAGCGCCCTGTCGGGACTCGATGTGGTGGCGCCGGCCGCCGCAGCGAGCGCAGTCGAGCTACGCGAGCGGGCGATCAGCTCGGTCTGATCATCGGACCAGGCGCGGGCTCGGGCCTCGGCCCGGACGATGATGCGATCGAGCTGGGTCTGTAGTCCTTGCAGCCGCGGCAGACTGATTGCAGGCTGCGCAGCAATCTGCGTCCGGGCGAGGGACAGGCCAGCGGCGATCCCCTGCAACTCGGTCGCTGCCAGCTGCTGAACCGCGACATCACGGATCCCCCGCAGACGCTGCTCACAAGCGTTTGCGAGCGCGGTGCACTCCTGACTCGCCTGGATGAGGCGGAGTTGTTCGAGTCGCTGGCGCTCGAGCTCGAGGCGTTGATGTCCAGTCATGCTCATCGTCGTCGTCCTTTCTTCGGGGGGGGTCCGGAGTTCGATGTCGGCGGGCTGGCCTGCCGCTCCAGGCGTTCGACAGGAAGGCCGAGCTTGCGCCAGGTGCCCTGAATGATGGGCCAGATGGGGAGATCGCGGGTACGGGCGTCCCGCAGCGCACGAAGGTGTGGTTGCAAGGCCGCAAGGGCGCGCGGCAGGAACTCCGCTGCGAGCGCCGGGCCGAGCGCTCCGAGCTCGTCGAGCCAAAACACGAGTGCAGGGAGGTCCGCGGCCTGACGGAGGTTGTCCGCGATCGCTCGGGCCCAGGTGCTCAACATCGTCTTGCCCTCGGGCCATTCGCTGACGCCGACGGCGAGCGAGCGGACGAGGGGACCGTGCTCGCGGGCCCGGAAGGTTGAGGCGAGGCTGGGGAGCCGGGCCTGAAGCGCGGCCGCCCAGAGCGGCGCACGCAGGGTATCGGCGCGTACGCGCTGGAAGTGGTGGCGAAGCGCCAGCACCTGCCCAGCGTCGACGGCCTGCGCGAGGAGGAGCGGTGCGAGCTCCTCGACGCGCAGCAATCCGAGTCCACGCGCGATCGCGGTCTCTTGGTCGTCGGGATCGGCCGCCAGAAGTGCGCGCCAGAGCTCGAGCACGTGGGCGTCCCATGGCGCCCCGATCATCGGCCGTAAGGCGAGTGCGCCGCGGATCCAGGGCTCGCTGGCCGCGAACGAGGACGGGCGCGGTAAGGCGGCCAGGATGCGGGAGGCCCATACCTTCACCTCATCTGGGCTCAGGAGTGAGGATGCCTCGCCGGCCAGGATGACCACTGAATCGTCGGTGAGCTCGTCCGGTGTGAGCCAGTGATCGCGGGCGGCGGTCCATGCGGGATCCGAGCGAGCTATGCCCGCTTCCCACCGCTGCGAGGACAGTTCGGCGATCTGGCGGAGTGCGACGAGTGCTCCGCGGTCGGCGGCAGCCGAAGTCGCCGGAACCCAGGTTGCCACGGCGGGACCGATGAAGGCCGCGGCTCGCAGATTCGGTGGGGCCAGAGCGAGCAAGGCGCGGACCTGGTCGGGGGGCAGCGGATGAACATCGCGCAACTCGGCGAAGCTCTGTTGCCAGCTCGCGTTCCAAGGCTCCTCCCAGACGACCGCGGGGCACTCCAGGGCCAACGCACCGCCCAGACCATGCAGCGCGCGCTGGGCGGCGAGGCGCTGCAGGCCCCGATGATGTGCGGCGACCCGTTGCTGGAGCGCCTCGACGTGGGCGACCGCGCCTCGGAAGAGGAGGCCGGCGACGTGGGCGGCGAAACCTGGGAGCGGAGCGAGCAGGTCGAGGATCGGGGAGCGCGCGCGGGCCAAGGGCACGGGGTCCATTGGCAGAACGATATTAGGGTCGATGGCGGCGAGGCAGGCCTCGATGAGGGCATCGCGGAGCGCCCGTGCGGTGGCCTTGTTCAGCGAGCCGGCGAGCTCACACATCACTGGTTGACCTTGCCAGCCCAGCTCGATGTCCGCGAGCAGCAGACCCGCCAAACCATCGATGAGCAAGGCGCCCGGGAGCAAGATCGCGGCTGTTGCCTGGACCTCGCCGCTGAGGTGGGTACCGTGCGGCTTGAGGTCGAGTCGGGTCACGCCAGCGCTCGCAATGAGTACATGGACACCGCGGGCGCGAGCCGCATCGACGGCTGCCCGCACGCCGGGCGCGGCGAGCCAAAGCGCGTGCAGGACAAGTTCGCGGCGAGCCTGGTGAATCTGCGCGATCGCTTCCGCAGCGACCGTCGAGCTCGGCAAGGTGCGAGTCGTGCGCGCGCACCAGCCGGCAAAGTGGCTGCTCGCGGACTCGCGGGGCGTCAGCGGCTCGGTCCATGCCTCGGAGGCCGCGCGGCGCGGGAGTAGATCCTCGGCGATGAGGTTGCGCTCGCGGAGTTGAGCTAGTGCGGCAGTGCTGAGTTCGCCGCTGTCGACAGAGAGGGCACCGTCGGACGCGAGCGAGAAATGGAGGTCAACAGCTCGCTCGCTGTCGATACTGCTGCGCACCTTGACCGCGCGGACCTCGGCGTCGCCGCACAGGATGTCGGCATGGAAACGAAGCATGACGTTACGGGTACGATCGAGGCCGAAAGTCTGGCGGGTTCCAATGGCATTGGAGACGGTCGCTTTCTGTGACGTTGGCGGCGGGAGGTCCTCGTCCGTAAGCGCGTCGATGAGGACGGTGATGCCCCGCGTCGAGGGTTCGCCCTCGATCTTCCCTCGTCGATATAGCGCGATGCCGGTGTCAGTGAAGGCGACAGTGTTGAGGTCGATGACCCGCACGGCGGGGTCACGGGGGGCGACCGCACGGAGGCGAAGTAGCTCCTTGAGCGTGTCGCGGAGGAACTCGGGGCGATCGAGCCCGAGTTCGTCGGCGACCTCGGCGAGCGGGGGCGGTGCGGCGGAGAACTCGTCGACGACGCGCAGGAGGACCCACTCGAGTGCGGTCAGCTTGCGGGGTTCGACGACCTCGACGGACAGCTCGAGGAGATGCACCGGCCAATCGACGGTGCAAGCCGCCCAGACGGATTCAGGCGAGGATTTGACGGGCAACGCGCCGACCTCCGGAGAGTTTAACCATCTCGAAGATATCGGCATAGGCCGGGCTGTCCTCGGGCGGGCCGCCGGACAACGGTGGTAGAGGAACAAGAGCGCGTTTCCAGGTGTCGGCGGCGCCGATGATGACGAGGAGCTGCTGGGCGCGTGACAGGCCGACGTTGATCCGCTGGTATTCGCGGACAAACGACCCGAGGTTGCCGCGGGACGCGCGGACGAGGCTGGCGACGATGATCGCCTTCTCCATCCCCTGGAACCGATCGACGGTGTTGGTGCGCAGCTCCAGACCGGCGAAGACCTCCGGCGCCGCGCTGCGACGGCCGTCGATCGCGCGGCGGATCTCACGGAGCTGCGCGCTATAGAAGGTCAAGATGCCGGTCTCTTTCTGGGCTGCGACCCGCAACAACGCGCCCGCGCGGCCGGGGGCGTTTGGCTGCTGGTGGCGTCCGTCGAGGCGGACGCGATGTTCGCTGAACAGCTCGTCGATCGTCTCGGGGGGGGCGCCAGGGAGCAGTTGCTCGACCAGCGTGCGCATCGTCAGGTGGATGTCGGCCGCGGTGAGTTGACGCTCCCTCAGGCCGCAGAAGCCGCGCTCGACGAGCGCACGGCCGAGGGCCTCCAGGGTGGCGATAACGAGGCGGACCTCCAGCATATTGACCTTCGAGCTGCCGCGCTGCTCCTCCTCCTGACGAGCACCATCGAGGTTTGAGGAGTCGACCCAGAGCAGGTGCTGCGCCGGATCAAGGAAGCCACCGTTGTCGCGGTCGGCGATGCGCAGGTGGTGCTGCCGGCGCGAGTCGAGGGTATGCTCGTCGGGGCCAGCCTCCAGGCGGCTCTCGTAGAAGACATTGACCGCTCGCATGATCTGCGGGTGCATCCGGTACTGCGTCCACAGCGTGGCCTTGACGGCGTCGGGTGCTCGCTCGTGGAGCTCTTGAAACAGGCTAGCCGTGACCATCTGGCGGTATTTCTTGAAATCATCCTCGGACAGCGCACCGCTCTCGATCGCGTCGGTAAAGCTGCTCTCGTTCTCGCGGAACATCGGCGAGAGCTGGCGGTGATCGCCGACAAGTACGACCCTCGTGCCGAGGAGCATGGGGAGGAGCAGCTCGGTCGGGGTGGCCTTGCTAACCTCATCGATGATTACGAGGTCGAAGGGGCGAAAGTCCTTGTCTTGCCAAAACTGCGGCTTCCCGGCCTCGTTGCAGGTCATGCCGAGCACATTCGCGTGGCGAATGTAGAGTGCCCGCAGGTGTTCGCGGTCGGACTCGCTGATGTCCCCCAGCCGCTCGATCCAACCGTGCTGGATCCCCCGCCAGCGTTGGGCGTGCCGGATTCGGTCGGACGCGGCCGCCTGTGTGGCGGCGAGGAGGTCCGCGGCTTGCCTAGCCCCCGCTGCGGAGACTGGCGGTGAGGGGCTGTCCGGGGTCAGGACGCGGTAGGCGTGGTCCCACTCGTGATCGCTCTCGGCGACCTCGATCTGGGTATTGTCCCGTGCGACGCGGGTCTGGTCGAGCTGGGTGCGGAGGTCGGCGAGTGTTCGATCCTGGCGCTTTAGTTGTTCCTCGAGGTCCGACCGCTCGCCGAGGATCGACCGGGAAAGCGCTTGAAGCGGGGAGTGGAGGCTACGTACCGTTGCTTGCGCCTCGTTGGCCTGCATCACGAGGGTCGTGGCGAGCTTTATGGCCTCCTGTAGGGGGGCCCGGAGCGCCGGGCCGGGTTTGATGGCGTCGAGCAGGGCGGCGATACAAAAAGGCCGTTCCCCGGCGAGCGCCGCGGGCGTGGCTTGCTCGAGCCGACGCGTCTGCGCGAGCCAGCCATCCTCTTCCAGCTTCTTCAGGCGCCGGTTGACCTTCAGGAGCTCGCGCAATTCTTCCTCGTCGTCGGACCCGCTGAGGCGCGCTCGCGCCTGGCGTAGCTCGTCGACCTCGGGGCCGGCGGCTGTATGAGCCGCGTCGAGGTGGATGCCGTCTAGCGCCTCGCGCAGCTGTTTCATGGGCTGGTGCCGGCGTGCGGAGGCAGCCAGCATTGTCAGCTGCGCGGCGGATATCGCGTTGAACGCGAAGTCCTCCGGGATCTGAACGGGCATTGGGCCCTTGCCAGCGGCCCACGTTGAGAGAGATTCGACAAGAACGCGGCGTCGCTCGAGCGTGGCGAGTTCGCCGCGCAGGGTATCGCGTGTGCCCGCGGCGAGCCGTTCTCGGCGATCGAGATCGAGGTAAGCGGTCTCGAGATGATGGCGCTGCTTGGTGGCGTCCGTGTGGCGAGCGAGGGCCCTGTGCAGTGCTGCGAGGGCCTGCTCTCGGGCGCGGTAGGCCGCTTGCTCGCGCTCGCCGACCTGCAGGCGTCGGCGGCACTGATCGGCGATCGCTCCGAACCAGCGAGGGATCACGTTGTCGGCGAGGAAGTCCTTGAATTCCTCGTCGACCTTGTCGGGATTCCCTAGGCGCAAGCGGCGGACAGCCGGGCGGTCCGCGAGGCGGGCGAGGGCATTGTCGACGGCGAGGTTTGTTTGCGAGGCAACGAGCACGCGGCCGCCGGCGAGGGCGAGGCGCAGGCAGATCTCGGCGATGACCGTGGTCTTGCCGGTCCCGGGGGGGCCCTGGATCAAGCACAGATCGGGCGCAGAGAGGGCCTTGCGCACCGCCTCTTCTTGGCAGGCATTGAGGGTTCGGCTGCTCTCGACTGGCTCGAGTGCGAGGAGCGTGGCTGGTGTGCCGGCGTTCTCGGCGTCGAACAAGAAGTCGAAGAGGCGCGGGCAGAACCCGCTGCTGTTCTCGAGGCGAATGACGCCTTCGCGCTGAAGTTTGAGCGGTGCGAGCTCGCCAGCGACGCTGGAGAGGAGGCGGGCACTCTCAGGTAGCTCTCGGTCGTGGATTTTGCGCGCTTCGTCTTCGTCAATGCGGATCACGACACGGTGAAGCCCAGCGGTGACCGTGAGGTCAGCCCAGTCGCGCGTGTCCGCGGCTAAACGCCGATCGATCTGCACGACCTTCTCGATCTCGCCGATGCGAACTGGCCTCGGTGGCCGCGCACGTCGGCGGTCGTGCCCGCTGGTATCGGCATATGGGTCCTCGTCGAGATCTTCAACTTCGAACTCGGCGACATCGAACGCCATGTTCTCGATCCGGCGGGGGGGCAAGTCCCTCGCATGCACAAGGAATGCGAGGCAAGTGTCGTTCTCCCACCGGTAGGCGAGATAAGGGATCGATATCTGGCTGCGCAGGATTAGGTCCTGTTTCCAATTGAGGTACGTATGCCACGGCGCGAGACGCTTTCTAGTGTATGCGCGATGGAAGGGGAGCCCGCCGAGCGCCTCGAAGTCCTCCCGTGACATATATACATCCGCCGTGGCCGGCCAGAAGATGGGGCCCGATACCCGGGCCTCGAAGCTACGCGCGGGGATATGGGCTGTGACGTCGATGCGCGAGACCACGATTCGCCCATTCCTCCTAAATGTCGACAGCGCGAGGGTCTGCCCACCGCGACCAAATTGGGGCGCAAGCGGGCCCTCACAGACCGGGCGCAGGAGCAGGTAGCGGAGATGATCAGGCGCGCCAGGGTCATTGCCAATATTGGCGACATAGAGTGTTCCTGGTGCCTCCGAAGGCATGACTGTAGCCAGGAAGCTCGCTAGCCGTTCGGTGTCGTTCTCGGCGTCCGCGAAGGTGCGAAGGAAGGCCGCGGTGGCCCACGAAAATTGTAGCGCCTTCGGATCGAACTCGAGGATGATCTGGTTCAGATAGATGTCAGGTAGCATTGGGGCTGATGTCCGGGTGGTCGCAGAGCCATAACAAGGTGTCCACGATCTGCGTGATTTGATGCGTCGCGGCGGGGCTGGGGTGCCCGTTGGGTCCCGGGGCAAGGGGAAGCAGGACGATCTGGCGCTCGGCCGCAGACTTCTCCAGCTCGCTCGGATCGTCGGGGGCGCAAGGGATTAACACGAAGGAACTGCCAAGGTGGCAGGTGCGCGGGCGGCCCTGTGAATCGAGGTAGAGGATGTTATCGGCGTATTCGCCGGCTACCTTGCCGAGCTTGTGCCTGATACCCTTCGGATGGTGAGGATCCCCGAATATTGCGTCGCCGACCGCAAAAGCGGTGCGGCCCTGCCGCTCGACCCGAACAATGTAGTCGGGGTTATTTGTGTGTAGTCCGGTCACATAGGTGTCAAATATGGGCTGAGGGCCCACGCGACACAACGTGCGCTCCTGTCGTGTCAGCAGGAGCCCCGCTTCGCTCGGTTGCAGGTCGCCGTCGAGGGTGGTGACCGGCGGGGAGAAGCTCCAGTATAGCCGCGTGTCCTCGCGGGTGAAGGTCCACGCGACCCGATGGGGGAGCTCGAAGAGGTTCTCGTGTGCCCCGTGATCGTTGACCAGCAGTGGGGAACTCTGGCGGAAGCCGATTTCGTGCAGTGCCCGGGCCACGGCGAGCGCTGCCCACAGCTCGTAGAGGCGCGACGAGGTTCGCAGAGGGAGGACGGCGAAGCCGACATCGCGGAGCTCGGAGCAGGATTCGTCGAGGAACGGACGCGCTTGGGCGCTGGCGAGGAGGGCGAGCCCGGGGTTGCGGCGGATCGCCGGGGACATCGACCAGCGCTCGCCGATGCCACGAGCCAGAAGGTTGCGGAGGATGCGATCGATGGCTGGGCGCTTTGCGAGCAGGCGTGCGCGGAGGGTCGGCAGGCGGGTCCGGTCTTCGAGAACGTCGGACTCCGCGGTCCGCCCCGCGGCGGCGGCCCGTTCGGTCAGGATACGCAGATCCTCACCGAAGGCAGCGTCGAGGCGCTCGATGGCGACATCGATCTGCCGCAACAGGGCTTCGATCTGGCTCAGCCGCATCCGCGCCCATGCGACGATGACGCGGTTCTCAGGGATGTCGAAGTAGCGACCGCGGGTCGGCTGTCCAGGGGCCGGCTCGCGGCTCGGGTGCGACGGAGCGAGCTCCCATGCGGGCTTTTCAGCAGCGCTCCTCGCCGCTCGCAGCTCGTGCTCGATTTTGTCCAGGAGGCTTACGCTCTGGCGTCGTGGCGACCGCGCACTCTGATCGGAGCTGGCGTATGGTCTGGCGAGGGTGTCCTGGTTCTTGTCCAGGTAGTCCCAAATGGCGCCGGGGAACTGTTCACTGATCGTCTTGATGAGCTGCATGCTCTGCGAGGTCGTGAGGAGGCGAGCGGAGTGGACATATGCCACGAGCTCGACCTGGACCGGTGTTGCCAGCCGCGCCTTGAACAGGCCGATACGACGATTCAGGGCGAGTCCGTCGCCGTCCTTGGGATCGCCCCATGGCGACCACTTCCAATAGGTGAGCCCGGTGGGCAATGACGTGAGGGTGTTGAGCTCGGGCTTTACGACCTCAAGGATCGCGCCGTGACTGTTTGGTGCCAGGGTCGGCTTGCCTCTGCCTGGGACGCCCAGCAAGACAACGGCGTTGCCGTCAGCGATGGTCAGCCGCTGGCCCGTGTAGACCAGGAGCTCGCCGTCTTGCTCGACGAGGAGCTGATTAGCCCCAGAAGCTGACAAAGCCGAACTCCACGCGGTTCTTCATCGCCGTGATGTGGCGGAGGCTGGTGGGCCAGGATTGCTCGGCGAATAGAGTGGCGAGAGGGTCGAGCAAGCGACGGAGTTGGGCGACCTCACCGCGCAGGCGGGGGAGGATGCGGCCAGCGATCGCGCGGTCGAGGGCCTGGGCGCGGGTCATGCCGCCGAGGGCATCCTCGCCGATGTCCTGGTAGCGGCGGATGAAGGTGCAGACGTCGTGGATGGCACGCCGCGAGGGGCTCAGACTCTCGTGGATGATAGAGGGGTGGGCGCTGGCGTGGGCATCGAAGATGGCGAGCACGGCGTCGAGCTCCTCGGGGTGGTCGAGGTCGCTCGGGGTGTCGCACCATCTCGACCAGGTCTCGGCGGAGATGCGGTGCGTGGGGGGTTGCAGATTGACTCGGCGGACCTTCTTCGTGCGGAGCAGCTCGGCGGGCTCGATGAGGAAGGCGCGGTCGAGGATCTTGTCGGACGGTGGGCGCGAGCTCTCGTCGATGTTCAGGGTGGCGAAGGTGAGCAGACGAGAGCGGCCATTGGCGTCGGTCGGCAGCTTGAGCGGGCCATCTTTGCGGTGAGCGAGGGGAACGCGCGAATCGAGGGCGCTGAAGTAACGAGAGAGGTAATACTCGGGGCGGGTGAGATTGAACTCGTCGAGGAGCGCGACCTGCAGCAGGTCAGGATATGCGTGACCGCGAGCGCATAGCGGCGGGAGCTGGCTGCCATCGCTGTCGATGAGGGTCTCGTCGCTGATCCAGTGGGCCTGGATGGCGAGCCAGAGGAGAGTGTGGTCGTCGACGTTGCAGCCGAGCAGGCCAGCATAGAAGCCCGCCAGGGTGGTCTTGCCGAGGCCCGGTGGGCCGGCGAGGAGCACGAAGGGACGGGTGGTAGCGGCGAGGTGGACGGCCGCGAGGGCCTCGTTCGGGATGTCGAGTCCGGCGGCGACGGCGAGATCGCGGGCCGTGGCGAGGAACTCCGCTTCACTGAGCTCGGCCGGCCGGAGGGGGCGAGCAGGCCCAGGTGGCTTCGCCACCTCGCGGACATGTTCCTGAGCCGATGGGTCGCGCTCATCGGCGCTCAGCTCTCCTTTTGTGCGCGTGGTGAAGATGTCAGGTTCGTCCTCGCTGTCGTCCTCACCGTCCGTGTCAGTCTCGTCCGCGTCGGGGTCCCAGGCGTAGCCCTCGGGCAGCTGTGGGGGGGAGAGCGCGCCGGGCAGCGCGAACGACTCCGGATTGATCGAGCCGGCCGCGTCGGCGCTCACGAGGAGCGTCTTCGCGGCGCCAAAGTCGATCACCAGCGCATCGCCCGGAAAGGTATAGGCGAGTGAGGTCGGGGCGCTGACGGGGCGCGGCTGGCTCGCGGGCGAGGGGCCAGGCACGAGGGTCGTGTCGAAGTCTTTGATCTCGGGGCGGGGGTTGTCGCTCGAGACGCGGATCGCGTCGTAGGCGAGAGCAGAACGGCGCAGCTCAGGCTGTCGTTGCTTGCAGTCGATCGCCAGCCACTGGGTCTCGCCCTTTGGGCGGAGTAGCTCGCCGTGGGCGACGGCGTCCGGGCCCCAGCCGAGCGTGACACTGGCCGTCTTCTTATTCCAGGCTGGAAGGGCGACGGTGGCGACCTCCTCGAGCTGGTAGGCGCTGGGCCAGCGGTCGCGTTCGGCGAGTCGGAGGTCCTGCGGGGGGCGGCCATCGACTGTCCATGAGAGGTGGATGTCGTCGAGCAGGGTCGGAAGGAACTCGAGTGCTGCGATCGCCTTGGCGGAATCCGGCGGGTGCAGGCGACCCTGACGGTGCAGCACATGGGCCATGGCGCCGATGGCGGCGGCGCTGGCGGCCTGGTCCCCGAGGTTGTGACAAGGGACCTCGGCAGGGAGGGCCAGGAGGGTTCGTACTGCACCTTCGAGGCCCGGGAGCTGGGATGCTCCGCCCGAGAGGATGATGCCCCGGATCGGAGCGCGCCCGCGCTTCGTGGCATCCGGGTAGACAGCGGCGGTGGCGGCGTCGACGAGCTGCTTCAGAGGCCGGTCGAAGCTGCCGACGATGCTGCCGCCGAGGTGGCGCAGGCGCTTCGGCTGTAGCTTCCAGGCGCGGCCGGCTGGGCCGTGGAGGGTATAGGGGTGGTTGCTTCGGGCAACGCGCAGCTTGGCGTACTCGATGGCGCGGAGATCGAGGGTCACATCGTCCTTGCCGAGGCCGAGCTGCGAGCGGGCGTCCGTCAGTAGGTTGGTATCCACGGTCAGGCCGGTGATGCCGACGCTTACACTGGGCAGGGCGCGGAGGACCGGGGCGTCGGCCGGGGTGTAGATCGCGGAGAAGGTGCAGTGACGTGCACCGCAGTCGACGACGAGGTAGATCGCCGGAGATTTGGGGCTGAAGTCGAGATCTCCGCGGATCAGGCGAACGTATTCGAAGGCCATCTCCGTCTCGCGTAGGAAGCGGACCGGGAGTTGCGGCCAGAGCTCGCGGGCGGTACGGGCGAGGAGACGGCGATGGGCGCGAGCGCTATCCGTCGGGGCATCTGCAAGCAGGAAGAACAGTTCGCGTGCGGCGATGAAGCGACGAGGGGCGGCGTCGAAGATCTGGTCAAAGAAGCTGCGGAGGGCGCGTTCTCGGTGGATTTTCTTTGGACGCCTTGGGTCGGAGCTTGGTAGCGCACGCTCGGGGTCGCCGCCGAGGGTCCATGCCTTGAGATCATCAACACGGTATAGGGGATGATCGATCGGTGGTTGAGTCGAGATCGCCACTTCGGCGGTATCGGGTCCGCCAGGGTCGAGCCATAGGACGGTCGGCAAGAAGGGCTGGTTATGGATCGGGAGGATCCGCAGGGGTGGGACCGCGTCCGTACGCCCGGTGTCCTGGAGGTAGCGGCGGCCGGCATCGGTGATGCGCCAGCCCGGCATGGTCGGGTCGTGGGCGAAGACGAGGCCGCGCTCGACGGCCACCCGGCTAATGAAGTAGCGCAGGCTATTTTTGCCTTGAGCCGAGAGCTTGTAGCCACTCATGTGGCGCTCGATGGCCTCGTAGAAGTCGCGTGAGGAGGCTGTGCCGCCGCGCCGCACAATCTCCTCGAGGGCGAGGCGCATCTGTTGCTCGCCGGACAGGCCGGCGTCGGCGCCGGTGGCAGTGGGGGCTTCTCGGTCGCTCGTCATGGGATGTTTTTTTGCGCTCAGTGGCCGGATAGTGGGTGTTCGCTGGGAGTTTAGGGCATGTCGCGTCCGACCTGGTTCCACAGGGCGTCCACGACGTCTTTGCCGCCGAGCTGCTCCCGGACGAAGCCCTCGAGCATTTCCCACTCGGGCTGGTGCGCGCGGGCTTTGGCGAGTTCGTCCCAGGTGTTGAAGTCGTCCACGACCGTGGCGAAGATCAGCCCGACGCCGACTCGGATGGCCTCGACCTGCATCGCGTCGCGCAGCTTCTCATTGTCGTTTTGCTCCTCCGTGACCTGGAAGAACGCATAGGAGTGGGTCGAGAGGCGGCAGTGCGCGGATGCTTCATGGATGCCGCGGATGTCGACGGCCGTGGTGAGTTTGGCCTCGAAGGTGATGGCCTCGAGCACCCGACGATTGATCAACGGGAAGTGTTTGATCCCGATGACGACCGCGTCCGGGCGGCTCCAGATCCCTGTCTGTCTGCTGCCCTGGTCGGCAGTGTCACGGATGCGATACAGGCCGTCCTGAAGCTGATGATCGCGGGCCCATGCGTATAGACCGTGTCGCAGGTCGGGATACATGTCCCGCTCGTGCTCGTAGGTCCGGGGGCCGCTCGATGGCCTGAGATGCTCGACGGAGGGACGCGGGCCGTACCATCCGCTGTCCTCGATCTCGATCTCGCCCTCGCTCTCTTCATCTTCGTCGCCGTCGAGCTGGATGTGCTCGATCGGAGCGTCGGGGACGACGCGGAAGATCGAGCCGCCGCGCCCGCGGCCGCGGGCGATCAGCCCACTCTCAAGGAGGTCGTTGCGGATCTTCCAGTACTTGTCCTCGTCCCAATTCAATCGATCGCGGATACGCTGGTTGCCTATCGACGAGCCGTCCGTCGGAACGAGGGCCATCAGGTGCTCGGCGGGATCGCCGAGGGTGTCGATCCTGCGGACGCTCCCGCCGCGGCCCCGACCGAGTGCGATGCGCCCCTGCTCGATCAGCTCGGAGCGTACGCGAAAGTATCGCTCGGGCTTCCAGCCCAGGCGCCGGAGCAGGCGGGTGTTGCCGAGGTTTCGTCCCTGTGGGAGCTCATTGAGGAAGGTCCGCTGATCGGGTGTGAGTGCCATGGTGCTTCAGGGGAGCTTGTAGCGGGCGGTGCGGCGGTCGCCTTCCTTGACGATGAGGCCGGCATCGAGGAGGAGGCGCGTGAGCGGGGGCCAGCGGGATTCGTCGAGGCCGGCGGCGGCGATGATCTCAGACTTGCTCATGGGGGCGGTGGCGGTGTGAAGGACGCCCAGGATGGCGAGGACGTCGGGCTTGGCGAGTGCGTCGTCGCCGTCACGGAGTGCGGTGATCCAGCGAGGCTCAGCCGTGGCGGCCGTGGTTGGTGGAGGTGGGGGTCCGGCCGGTGCGACGGCTGGAGAGCGCGGTGGCTCGGCACGGGTCGCGGGTAAATGGCCGAGTTGCGAGGTCGGGGCGAGCGTGGAGGCTGGCGGGGATGAGGGGGCTGGTGCTGATGAGGTCGCGGGGACCGGGACCGCGGGGAGGCGGCGCTGGCGAGGGGGCGACGGTGGCTCAAGGCGGAAGGTCGGTCCGGACTCGTCGGGCCCCTCCTGCGGGGTCGAGGAGGTGCGAGAAGGAGCCGACGGCGAGGTGCCGGCGATGGTGGCAGCGGATGATGCGGCCGGATCCAGGCCGGAGTTCGGGAACTCGGATTCGACGGTGGGGAGTGCCGGGGGGCCAGCGAGGCGCTCGGCGTCGTAGGCGGCGAGGATGCGTTGTTTGGTGACGTACTCGCCGAACTCTTTTTCCTCGCGCTTCTTGACGATCGGGAAGGTGTCGAGGATATGGGCCAGTTCGTCGCGCTCGAGGCCGTAGAGGTGGTAGGCGACGATTACTTCGATCTCGGCGATCGCCTGGCTGCGATCGTCGCGTTCGATCAGGCCGGGAATTTCCTCCGGCTCACGGGCGGGTACGAGGTCGAGCTTGGCCAAGTTGTCCCACAGCGGCAGCATTTCGGGGCTCGTGCAGGTCAGGCCGAGCACGAGAGGAGCCAGGCGGTGGAGCAGCGGGGACTCGGCGGACAGGCGCGGGAAAGGCAGGCTGTCCAGCACCGTATAGGACATGCTCAGACTAATCTTCTTGCGCGCGATGTAATCCACGGTGAAGCTATTGGCTGACGCGAGCCAGCAAATCAGCGACGAGTCGCGCTCCAGGTCGAAGATGATGGTCGGAACCTTGTGGCCTGCTACGCATTCTGGCGGCAGCATCGCGGCGACGAGGCTTCGCTCGTTGGTCGGGCTGGCCACGTCGCAAAATCCGACGCGAAAGACACGTACTCGATCGTCGAGCTTTTCAGGCAGGTCCCCCGAGGAGACTCGCCACTGTGGGTCAATCTTCTTATCGGGGTCGTTGAAGTCGTAGTCGTGCCACTCTGCGGAGCGGCCCCGTCCGGAGCGGTATCCCTTGGCGCGGTGGTCGTAGTGGGCGACCATACGACCCTCATACAGAGGGTATCCCTCGGGGTCCTCGCTGAATTGCTCGCGGTCGGTGCCCATGTCGAGTTCGCGCATGTAATGGCGATATGGTGCGTCATTAATGACCTGGCCGAACTTGGGCCAGCGCGCGTACATCTTGGTGGCGATGTCGACGTCGCGCTGACTGTGGAGCTCCATGATCGCCAGGGCGTCCTCGGAGAACTCGCGGACCATGGCCACGGGGATCTTGAGGGCTTCGCCGCTTTGAGCTGACTTCAGCGCCTCGACGGTGCGGATGTTGAAGCTGGCAGTGAAAGCATCTGTGCGGCCCTCGGCGCGGACGGAATAGAGGGCGAATTTGGCGCGGGTATCGATGCCCGGGAACCAGACGCCACGAGCGTTCTCGAAGCCAAGGAGCGTACGGAGCTCGTAACGGTCGAACAGTGCCTCACGGATCGCCATGCAGTTGGCACCATTGTAGAGCCCCTCCGGGACGATTTGAGCTGCGTAGCCGCCGGGCCGGATCGACTCGAGGGCCAGCTCGACGAACATGCGATAGACGTTGAAGTCGCCCTTGCCGAGGTTGCCCTCGGCGTAGAGCTTGAAGCGACCGGACTCCTTTAGAAAGTGGACGAGGGCGTAGAGGTCGCGGCGATAGGCGGCCCAGGCGTCAGGGACCTCGGGGAGCGCCAGGAGTTCGTTGATGATGCGTTCCTGGCCGACGCGGTCCTGGAAGCGGACCTCCGGATTATAGGCGGAGAAGAACTCCTTGGCGTCGGGGCTCAGGGTGTCCCAGGGGGGGTTGCCGAGGATGACGTCGAACCCGCCGCGGGCGAAGACTTGGGGGAAGGCGAGGTGCCAGTGGAAGAAGTTGAAGTTCGCGGCGAGGTCCTGGACGACGATTCCGGTGCTGATGGGGAGCGTTTCGGGTCTGGCCTGGATGCGCGCCCAGAGTCCGTGGGTGGGGGCGTCTGTCTCCGTATCAGGCATCTTGGGCCAGACGAACGCGGCGCACCAGGTATCGCACTGGAGTCGTTCGGCCTGATAGGCCGGGGACGCGATGAATGTGGAATAGGCGCGCTCTTTTGCGCGGATGTCGCTGCGGGTTGCTTCGGGGGCTTGCTCGAGGGATACGGCGGTTGCGCGGAGGGGGCTGTCTGGTGCGGAATCTGGCGAGGCGCCGTCGAGGAGATTCAGGTTGCTGCGGTTGCCCTTGCGCTCGTCCTTGTTGCGGCGCTTGAGGCGTTTGGCGACCTCGGAGTCGTCGCCTTCGAGGGCCGTCCAGGCCTCGTCGGGGATGCCTTTCGCCAGCAGCGCCGGCGTGGCACCGACAAGGGCGTTGCCGTGCTGGATGTGGCTGTCGAGGAAGGACAGCGGCTTGCCGGGCTCGATCGACTCCATCCAGAGCGAGACCTTGCAGAGCTCGACGGCCATCGCGTTGAGGTCGACGCCGAAGATGCAGCGGCGGATGACGTCGCGGAGCGCCTGCTTGAGTTCGCGGGGGGTTGGTTCGGATTCCTGGGAGCGGTAGCGTGCGAGGGCGCGGGCGACGCGTCGAGCGGCGGCGACCAGGAAGTGGCCGGACCCGCAGGCCGGATCGCAGATCTTGAGGTCGAGGATCGCGGCGACGGCGGCATCGCGGGACTTACCGGCGACGCAGCGCTCGAGCACCGGGTCGAGGGCCTGCTTGAGCAGGCATTCGACGAGCGGTGCCGGCGTGTAGTAGCTGCCGCTGGTCTTGCGCTCGTGCCCCGGGCGGGCCTCGAGCTTGAACTCGGTGGATTCGCGGTGGAGGCGGGGGTGAAGCTCGAGCAGAGATTCGTAGACCGAGCCGAGCTCCTCGGCGTCGAGGGTCTGCCAGTTGACGGCACGGCGGCGGCCAGCCTCGTCGATGGTGGAGAGGGTGCGAAGCGCCGCGAGTAAATCCTCATTCGTGAGATCGGCCGTATCGAGGTCCGGGGTCGCCCGGGGGCTCCAGAGGTAGGAGCCGAGCGCCGGCAGGGCCAGGAGAGGTTCGCCCTCGTCGAGGCGCTGGAGAACCAGGCGCAACGATTGCCAGAGGTCGGTGTGAGGAGTGCCGGGGAGCGTCTCGGCGAGGCGGCGGAGGCGGCGGGTGCTGTAGTGGGCCTGGTAGCGGGCGCGGGCGAGGGCCTGGTCGGGGTCGTCGGTGTGGAGCGCCTGGCGGTCCTCGGCGACGAACAAGAAGATCAGGCGATAGACCAGGCGAAGGAGCTGGCGGTAGTAGTTTTGGAGGGTGAGCTCGCCGCTGGCCAGCTTGAGGTGGAGGGCGCTGTTGTCGAGCGCGGGGGGGCGGCGCCTGAGGAAACCGGAGCCGAGGCGTTCGATCGCCCCGGTGACGCCGTCGCGGAGGCGGTCGAGGGCGCGGGTGCCCTCGGTCTGGGCGACCGAGCGCCATTGCTCGAGCCAACAATTCTCGGGCTTGCTGGCGGCGACGCGCGATTGATGGCAGGTGAGGAAGAAGAGGACGAAGTCCGAGTATTGCTCGCCGCGAAAGATGCTCTCGAGGTCGAACTCAACATAGGCCTGACGCGTGAGGGCGTGGTGATCGCGGAGGATCCGGAGGGTCAGGCCGTTGGACAGGAAGGCCCAGAGGTGATCGTCCGATCGGTTGAGGAAGTCCTGGACGAGGCTGTGGGGGGCCGCGGTGGCGGCACCGACGACGCTGGCCGTGCGGCGGTCGAGGTCGACGCGGGCGCCGAGGAGGTGGACGACGGTCTCGCGAACGTGGAAGAGCGGGTAGCTCTGGTCACCGACCTGTACGGCGCGGGTGGCGGGGAGGCGGCCGTAGCCGAGTTCGGAGAACAAGGGGAGGAGCCACTTATCGCGGGTGATGGCGGTGGCGGGGTCGTCCGGGGCGAGTCTGGCGAGGGCGGTCTGGAAGGCGCTCCAGTGGCCGGTGAGGCTGGACCACGCGCGCGAGGCGGCGTCGCGGAGAGTGTCGGTGGGGGCGAGGTGATAGTGCTCGGGTGTAATGCCGGGGAGGCGAGCGTCGGCGTCAGCGACGCGCTGGAGGAGGTCCTGCGGGAGCAGGCCGCCCTCGCTGTGAACCGCGTGGAAGGGGAAGGTTTTGCGGGCAGATTGGGTGCTCACGCGGGACCTCCGACCGGGACGGGCAGGTAGATGTATAGGCCGAGGACATCGGGTGGATAGGCCACAATGCGGAGGTGCCGGAGGCCGCCGAGGGAGGCGGCTTTGCGGACGCGGCGGTGGGCGGCGAGCAGGGTCTGACCGTGGGCGTCGGCGATGCTGGCGAGGTGGGGCGCGACGTGGGGGAAGTGCTCGACGAAGCTGGCGAGCTGGGCGCGGGCGTGCTCGGGGGCCGTGTTGGCGGCGGCGTCGGCGTGGAGGAGGAGTTCGAGCTCGGCTTCTGGGAGCCACTCGGCGCGCTCAGGAGCGCCACGGAAGCCGGCGAGGGCGGTGTCCTCGGCCAGCATGGTGTGCTCGACGCCGGCCCGGTCGCGGTGAACCAGGTGAAAGCGGAGGCGCAGGACGATGAGTGATGTGCGGGTCTGGACGGCCCGGGTGCGGACCAGCGCACAGCGGCGGGCCGCCTCGCGCAGGCGCGGGTCGAGGGCGTGGATCGGGTCGAGCGCGGCCTCGAGGAGGAACGAGGCGAGGGCCTCGACGCGCGGGTGCGTGCGGGTCAGGACCTCGGTGGCGGGTGGTGCCGGCGGGTGGAAGACGACGCGGAGGGTGCTCGCGTCGAGGCGTTCACGCAGGCCGGGGAGGTCGGCGGGGATGTGGGCCTCGAGGGCGCCGCGGCGCTCGCTGAGGGTCGCGCCGACGGCCTCGAGGCCCGTATGGACGAAGCGGCGAAGCTCGGGCTCGCCGCCGATGGCGGCCCGGGAGGCGAGGAGCTCGCTGCGGACCTCGTCGACGTCGATGGTGCGCTGGGCGAAGATCGATCGACTGCGGCTCTCACGGTCGACGGCGGCGTCCCATAGCTTCTCGACCTGGAGGCGCTCGGGCTCGACGAAGTCGAAGCGGGTCTGCTCGGTGGTGGAGTTGTCACGCATCAGGAGGCCCTGGAAGATGGCGTCGACGACGGCGTCGGTGTCCATCGGGACCGGGACGGTGATGCCGAGCTGGGCGTGGATCGCCTTGTGCTTGCGGAGTAGGACCTCGAGGACGATGCCGTCGATCGGGTTGTCCTGGCCGTAAAACGTGATGGTCTGGACGGTGGGGCTCGGCTGGCCGTAACGGTCGACGCGACCCTCGCGCTGCTCGTGGCGGGTGGGGTTCCAGCTGAGGTCGTAGTGCAGGACGGCGTCGAAGTGCTGCTGGAGGTTGATGCCCTCGCTGAGGCAGTCGGTGCAGACGAGCACGCGGCGTGGGTGCTCGCCCAACTCGGCGACGCGCTTCTCGCGGTCCTCCGGCGGGAGGGTGCCGGTGACGGCGAAGACCTCGAGGTCCTTGAAGGTCTTGCCGAGGCGTTTCTTGAGCTCGACGGCGACGTACTCGGCGGTGGGGATGAAGCGACAGAACACGATCGGGGCGCTGCCAGCGGTGAGCAGGTCGGAGACGATGCTGGCGGCGCGGGTGAGCTTGTTGTCGTCGGTGCCGACGAGGGCCTCAGCGTCGCGGGCGAGGGCGAGGAGGCGGCGACGGTGCAAGCTTTGCTCGTCTTCGTCCTGCTGGGCACCGGGCGCGAGATCGGGGGCCGCCTCGGCCTCGCCCTGGTCGAGCACGGTGCGGCGGCCGACAGCGTCAGCCTCGTCAGCGGTGTCGGTCTCGCTGGTGGCGGCGCGGTTGCGCAGGGTGGTGACGGCGGCGAGCGGGCTCGAGGCGAGGGCTCGAAGGAGGGCGAGGGCCGACCACCATCGGACGCGCTGGCGGTGGTGGGTGCCATCGGCGTCGCGGACCTGCTCGCGGCAGAACTCGAGGACACGGTCGAGGAGCTTGCGATACGCGGGCGAGAGGCGGTAGGTGTCCTCGCGGATCTCACGGCGCGGGAAAGGTGTCTCTTCGGACAGGTAGTCGCGGAGGTCCGGACGGCGGCGCTGGACGAGGTGGCGAGCTAGGCGTTCGCGGTGCTTGCGATTGACGTCGCCCGAGAGGTCGGCCGGGAGCTCGCCGAGCTCCGGATCGAGGAGGGCGAGGAGGCTGCGAAACTGGGACTCGTCGCCGCTGTGGGGGGTGGCAGTGACGAGGACGAGGTGACGAGCAGGGTCGTGGCTAACCTGGCGGAGGAGCTCGTGGCGGAGTTGCGCGGTTCGGCCGAAGCCAGCGGCGCAAGAATGGGCCTCGTCGACGATGACAAACTCGGGGCAGACCCGGAGGAACTCGTTGCGGCGGCGCTCGGACTTGATGTAGTCGAGCGAGATTACGACGTGGCGGTGGCGATCGAAGATCGACTCTCCGAGGGCCAGGTTGCGCTCAAGACGGGCGGCCGTGCTGGCGAGGAGGAGCGTCGCGGGAATGTGGAACTGCTGGACGAGGGTGCGCTGCCATTGCTCCGCGAGATGCGGCGGACAGAGCACAGCGGTGCGACGGATCTCGCCGCGGTCGAGCAGCTCGCGGGCGATCAAGCAGGCCTCGATCGTCTTGCCGACGCCGACGTCGTCGGCGATGAGCAGGCGGACGGGGTCCTGGCGCAGGGCCATGAGCAGGGGGACGAGCTGGTAGGGGCGCGGCTCGACGGCGATCCGCGCGAGGCCGCGGAAAGGGCCGGCGCCGGCGCGGAAGCCGAGGCGCACGGCGTCGCGTAAGAGGGCGCCCGAGCGGTGGTTGCCGAGCTCGACGGCGGGGTCCGGGAGACCGAAGCTGGCGGTCGTGACGGGCTCCAGGCGGGTGTCGATGCCGGCGTCCTCGTCGGCGCGGCCGCCGAGGGGGCGGAGGACGAGGAAGTGAGCCTCGGGCTCGGACTCGGGGAGCACGACCCACTCTCGCCCACGGGCGCGGACGAGGGCGCCGACTGAGAAATTCTCGGAGCGAACGGTGATGGATGTGGTCATGCGTTCAGACCGGCGACTTGGCGACAGTAGTCGATCAGGACCTTCGTGGCGTAGGTGAAATAAGCAGGAGTGACCTCGACGACGGTACCTGAGGCGACCAAGGCCACGGCGCCGTCACTCAAAGGGTGCGCCATGACCGCAGACTTAATGTATTGTTCGTCCGCCACGCCACCACGATGGATAAGCACGTTCCGACGTTCCCGGACCTCATTATTTTGGACCATTGTTTGAGCTTCGATCGGCCTTCCAGGGTTTTGGTCTGCGGCTTTCTGTAAGTCACCCATCATGGGCCGCTTCTTTGGAGGAGTGAGCACCACATTGTGGCGAAGAAAACCCTCATACTGTGCAATGCTGGCCAGGAAAAATGTTGTGGCGAGCGGGACTTCGGAAAATGTGCGGAGATTTTCGAGGGCTTGGCCTACAGTCTCGGAGCACGGAAAAAGGTTCGCAGGTGTGTGCTTGGGTAGGCCACGGTAGTTCACGAGCATGTATTGCGAGGGGAGGTCCTTGTTGGGTGCTATAAGCGCAAATCGAATCCGCCACAGAGATCGCAGATTTTCTAGAAGGGAGTGTTCGAGACGTTCGAAATTCATCTTCTACCTTCCCACGCGGAGCTTGACGTAGCCCCTCATCAAAGGGGCGGTGAAGCGAATGAGGTTGGATGTATCCTGAGTAAGGATTTGGCCGCAAACGGGCGAAGTAAGCCGTTTCAGGATCCTGCCAATTTGCTGAGGTGTTCTCTCAGGCTTGTTCGCCTCACGAGCCGTCAGGTTAACCTGGCTGCAGAGCCTCTGTTTCGGAACTGATCGCGCTTCCATCTGTGCTAATGCCTCAAGGATCTCCTGATGGACTGTATCTAAGGTGTCGGAAGCCAGAGCCCGATCGTAGTGACCGCCGAGTTCGACTCGGCAACTTTCTGCCGCGCCGGAGATGCCTTTGTTTAGGTCATCGAGCGTTACGATATCAGAACAACGCTCAATCGCAGCGCGGGCAGTTCGCGTTGCAATGATGTGAACAAAGAATGGCGTACGATCGGAAATCATTACCAGTTGCGAGATGACTTCGGGCCCGAATCTGATATTTAGGCGTCCCTCACCGTGATGGATGATGCTTCGCAGTTCCTCGTCAGACATTCTGTCGAGCTGAATTTGCTGCAGGTTTCGCACGTTTGAGATATGCCCCGCCAGAAGCTCCGCGGCGGTCTCGGCGATTCCGACTAAGATAAGCGTAATGTTGGGACGGTGTGTAGATATTTCCTTGCAGAGTTCGCCTAGCATCAAGGTTGGCTCGCCACGTCCAAGCGAGTCTACTTCGTCCACGATAATGCAGAGATGTGGGTCGCTGGGAAGAAATCGGAGGAGTTCAGCGCTGCCAATTCTGTCGGCCCGAAATGAAAGACCCTGCCGTCGGATCGTATTATTCTCTGCGTTGAATTCAAATTGCTCAGGAAATTGTTCTCCAAATCCAAGCATAATTATGCGGCAAACGTCGGCAAATGTGTAGCTCTTCTTGCAGAATGCCTTAATTGTCTTTCTGTTGTATGTGGCGATATTGGCGAGCGAAGTCTTTCCAGCGCCGCGTTCGCCGACGATGGCTACGTGTAGCCCCGGAGAATTGAGGGCCTCGTGAATCTCTCTCTGCTCCTTCATGCGGCCTTTGAATGCCGCTGGGTCTTCGATCGCTGCGTGTGGACGGAACGTGGAGTTAACAAGATCGAGCAATTGTAGATCTGGTTGCATTACGGCATTCCTTGATCATGAGGTGGGTGAACGGGCACCGGCCCGAACGTACCGGGCTGGGAACGAAGTCGGGCCTCCCAGTCATCAGCGTGGTGGAAGCTGAGCGTGATCCAGCCGAGGTCCTCGAGCTGGCCGCGGAGATCGAGGTCGCGTCGGGCCTGCGCCGGATCGTCGTGCACAGGGCCGTCGACGAAGATGAGGATGTGCTGCTCGTCATAGATGAAGTCAGGCAAGGCGCCGGGCGGGTCGATGAGGCGCTGCGCTGCGCTCGGGAGGCGCAAGCCCAGGCGGTGGACGAGCCGCAGCCAGCGGCGCTCGAGCTCGGATTGCGTGGCGCCGAGCAGGCCCTCGAGGTGTTTCTCCCGAGAGGCGAGCCGCGGCGAGGTCTTGACCTGTCCCTTCGACCATGTGTGGAGGAGGGCGGGTAAGAGCTTTCGATCGAGGCGTCGGTGGTCGCGCTGGTTGAAGTACGACAGGAGACAGCTGTAGCAGGCGGCTTCGCAGGGCTCGCCCTCCAGAGGGCGATCGGCGCCGGTGTCCGGGTCGAAGTGGCAGAGCTCGAGCGCACGTCGGGCGACGTTGCGCAGCGCCGCGGGGTCGTCGACGAGCTGACGCAGAACGCCGGCGCCGCCCTCGGCGGCCTCATAGAAGAGGAGGGTGCGGCGATCGATCTCGCTGGGCAGGGGCTCGGCGGCGAGTTCACGATCCTCGAGTTGAAATTCTAACTGGATGGCGGTCTTGAGCGCTGCTTGAAGCGAGGCCATCAGGTCGAGGTCTGGGAGGTCGCTGAGTTCGACGATGAGGCAGTTGCGGGTGTCCTCGACGTAGGGGATGACCTGCGCGACGTGGGAGGTCATGTCCTCGCCGACAGTCGCAGCATCGTCCTCGTCGACCGGGTTGGATGCCCAGGTCCCTCGTTCCAGATCGAGGCGAAAGCCGAGCTCATGTCGGTCCTTGCGCCGACGCCAGCCGAAGTTGATGCGCCAGACCTGAGCCGCGTGGGCGTAGGTGAAGGTGGCGAGTGTCTGACCCTCGAAGGCAAGGACTGCGGTGCGAGCGTCGACGCGTCCGCCCTCATGCATGGCGAAGTGAACGCCGGTGCGGATCTCATAGCCCATGCGGAGGCGCTCCTCCTCGTCACAGCTGATGCGGTCGCGGCGGCGGGCGAACACGTTGCGCATGCGAAATAGGTTGGTGTGCGGGGCGCCGAGGGGCTGTTCGCAGCGCTCGCAGAGCGTCGGAGAGACATCGGCCTGCAGCGGGTGCATGTAGCCGCAAGCCCGGCACTGCACGGCGCGGCGCGTGATGTCGCTTTCGACGTCGAGGATCGCCTTCTGGACGACGTAGCGCGCGCCCTCATGGTAGAGGATGGCGCGCGGGCCGAACTCCGAGATTGCCAGGAAGCGCGGACGCGAGAGGTAGTCGTCGTCGCTCTTTCGTCGGCGACCGCCGCCGGTCAGGTAGGCGGAGAGCGGCAGCCGCGGGAAATTGTAGCCGGGCAGAAAGCCCTCGCTGGCGAAATAGCGGTAGGGGTAGAAGTCAGAGTGCTCGTCGTCGCTGCGCTCGGTGAGCAGGTCGAGCTGACGGGAAGACTCGTTGCGGAGGCGTTCGGCCTGCTTGCGGTCGGTCGCGGGGCGCGAGCGGTCGGCGTGGATCTTGCCCTGACTCACTTCCTGGGCCTTTGCTGCGCGGTACAGGCTGCGCCAGCGGATACACGCCGATTCGAAGCTCTGGGGGATCTGCTGGGTCGTGTCGTCGAGCCACTTGTCGAGGTCGGTGCCCGTGGCCTGGGCGAACTCTTCGATGGCGCCGCCGAGTGCGGCCCGGGCGCGAGTGCGAGTGCGCTGACGGGCGGGCTGATCCTCGAAGGCGGCGGTGACCCGTGGGACGAAGGCTAGCGTCGGCTCGGCTCCACCGACATCCATGAGCTCCCCGAGGGTTTCACCGAGGTAGAGACCGACTTCGGCGAGCCACACGGCGTGGACGTGCGCGCGCAGCAGGTCCTCGTTGGCCAGCTCAAGGCGCGGCGGGCTGACCCGGCCAGCGACCATGCGCTCGGGACGCTTGAAAAAGTATTGGTCGTGGGGGCTGGTGGCCGAGCAGTAGCTGAAGACGAAGGCCGGCTGTCCATTGCGGCCGGCTCGCCCGCTGCGCTGGGCATAGTTGGCGGGGGTCGGCGGGATGTTGCGGAGGTTGACGACGTTGAGCTCCTTGATGTCGACGCCGAGCTCCATGGTGGGCGAGCAGAAAAGAATGGGCAGGCGCGCGTCCCGGAACGCGTCCTCGCGCTGCCTACGGACGTCGCCGCGGACCTGCGCGGTATGCTCGTGGGCCTCCAGGTCGCGTAGGTCGGAGGTGTCGGCGCGGTAGAAATTGACGAAGAAGGGGTTGGTCCGCAGGCCTCCAGACGGGAGGCTGGGGACCTGAATCGCGTCGTGGTGAGCGTTCTGTCCGTCGCCTGCCCTCCACAGCATGGCCGATGCGTTGAGCTGGTACGCAGGTACATCGCCGGGCTTGCGTGCGGGCAGGATCTCGGAGACGAGGCCCTTCAGCGCCTTGAATAGGTCGGCGAGGATCGCAATGATGTCGTCGTCTTTGAGCTTGGATCCGTTGGCTTCGGCGAGGAAGCGGCGGAGGAACAGTCCGAAGCGGCCGCGTGGGGCGACGAAGACGAAGCGGCCAGCGCCGCGTTCGGGGTTTCCGATGCCGCTCGAGCGTGGTACGGCCAGAGCGGCTCGCTCGAGGCTGGCGGTGTTGTCGTCGACGCGCCAGGGATCGCAGAGGTGTTGCAGCGTGGCCGAGCGGATGCTCTCCTGCTCGATGGGGTCGAGGTACTCAACCTTGATGGCGAGTTCGCGGCGCAGCAGGTCAAGAAGGTGTCGCGCGATCTGCTCCCGCTGCGCGATCGATGCGGCGGAGAGCGCCGGGTGGAGGTCCCGCCAGCGGGCCTCGTCGGTGGTAATGGCGCCGAGGTCGCGGTAATCGATGGTCAGCAGGCCGGTCTGCTCGAGATTCGGGGCCGTGATGCGCCAGCCGCGGCGCAGATCGCGATAGATGTGGTAGCCGAGGATCCGGCGCAGCGCCTTGTCCGTCTCTTCGCGCATCGTGTACTCGACCGACGGATCCGCGGCGTAGCTGCCGAGCGGGAGGGCGAGCGCCTCGAAGACACGGCGGGTCAATAGATCGTGCGCGAGGCCGGAGGGCCCCGCGTCGAGGACGGCTTTCGAGAGCGCCGAGCGGACGAGCCCGATGCCGACGAAGTCGTTGAAGTGACCGGCCTGAAGCGCCGCGTCCTGACGGTTGTCGGTGAAGCTGAGGAGCTTACGCGCGTTCGCCGGAATACCGCGTAGGGCGCGGAGGCGTCGGATCACCGACAGGCTCAAGATGGTCGTGGCGGTGCTACGACCCTCGGAGCCGAGCGTGGCGAGCTTTCCGAAGTCGGAGCGCTTGCGGGGATCGTAGCTGACGCCGCAGCACAGACAGAGGAGGAAGGGCGCGCGCATGAACTGCGCGATCAGGCCGGTCTCGACCTCCCTGCCATCCGGTCCGACGGCGCACTGACGGGGCAGCCGCTGCCGGTAGTTGTCGCGGACCTTGAGCTTCTCGCCGCGGGCCTCCAGCCAGCTCTCCGGGAGGCGGTCGTGCTGGGCGGGTGCATCCTGCGGCCACGGGCGCGTGCTGCTGACGTACAGGAAGCCGGCTTCGACGTCGTGCTCGGTGTCGTCGACTTGGAGCTCGTTCGCGGCTCGCCCGGAGTACTGAACGCCGTCGGGGCGGAGGTGACGCCAGACGGTGTAGTATTCTTGGCCGCACTCACGGCAGAACGCGAACGGCAGCAGGAGCTTCTCGCGGTCGCTCTTCGGCGCGAAGATCTGGGCTTGCAGGGTGAGGTAGCGTTGAGCCTCCGCCTCGAGGGTCGCGTACACCGTGTCACCCTTGGAGATGAACTGGTGGAGGCGGAAGGCGAGGATGGGCCGTCCCCCTGGGTCGCGCAATCGGTTGCCGATGAGCAGCGCGCGCGCCAGGGCCTGGGAGCAGGCGTCGGCGTCGAGGCCGGTGTCGGTGGCGAGCTCGGCAGCGACGCTGTGCGGACCGATGAGGGGTCGCGGATCCTGGCGGCTGAGCCGGCCGGACTCGTCGTCACGGACCCCGAGGGCCGACTCGATCCAGGAGCTGAGTGGATCGCGCAGGAACTCGTCAACCCCCGTCGGTTCCACCTCGGCGAGCAGTCGATCACGCAGTGCGACGAGCGTGGCCTGGTCATCGACCTCGAAAGGGGGCGTGAGACGACGCAGGGTCTCGCCGATGATGCGGTCGACCCGGATCGTGGCGCCGAACATCTTGGACGCGACGTCTGCGACGCCGCGTTGCTGCGCTTCCCAGGTACCGCCGCCGGCCAAGGTGGCGGAGGTGCCGATGCACAGCATTCGCTGCGCCTCACATGCCTCCCGGACCCGCCGTACCAGGAGGGCGACGTCAGCTCCTTGGCGGCCACGGTAGGTGTGGAGCTCGTCGAGGACCAGGAAACGCAGGTCGCGAGCCGCGTAGATGAGCTGCCGCTCGAACGGGCGCGTCAGCAGCAGCTCGAGCATGACGTAGTTGGTGAGCAGGATGTCGGGCGGGTCGGCGAGGATCCGCTCCCGCTGCTCCCGCTTCTCCTGCCCGGTGTACTGCGCGAAGCGGACTGGCGGACGGTCCTTGGGGTAGCCGTGTTCGAGGAACTTGCGGAGCTCCCCGAGCTGGCTGTTCGCCAGAGCGTTCATCGGATAGACGACGATCGCCTTGATCCCGCGGCGGCCAGGCTCGGTGCGCGAACGCAGCACGTGGTCGACGATCGGGACGATGTACGCGAGGCTCTTTCCCGAGCCGGTGCCCGTCGTGACCACGAAGTTGTCGCCGGCGTGCGCGGCGCGGATGCCCTCGACCTGGTGGCGATGGAGCTGGAGCTGGCCGTTGTCCTCGTCGTGGCTGGGCTTGTCGCGGAAGATCTTCAGGCACTCGGGGTGCAGGATGCCGTCAGCGACAAGCTCGGTAAGGGGCTGGCCCGGCTCGAAGGCCGGGTTCAGCTGCAAAAGCGCCTGCGGCCACAGGACCCCACTCGTGAACTGCTTGGTGACGAAGGCGTCGATGTCCGAGTCGCGGATGGTGACGAAACTGCGGACGTAGTCCGCATAGTCGCGGATGACATCCTCGCGCAGGGCAAAGACATCCATGCCGCCAGCGGCGGGCTGGGAGCGCATCTTCACATGGAGACAGTAAACGGAGAGGGCTGCGGGACGCAAGGAGGTCGGCGATCATCTGGAGTGGCGCGTCGCTCCCGTTCTCGGCGCGCGATCGGGGTGCGGGTGGCCAGCACGCTGCGCTCGGCGGGACGCCGCAGGTCGGCAGCATCCACCGCTTGCCCACCCGATGGCGTCAGATCGTGGCGTTGAGCTCCCACCGCGAGGTCGCTCGTGCCCGACCCACACCTGGCGATCCAGCACCCGAGGACCATAGCGAGAAGCCAACTGCTGAGGCGTCTCAGCGAGGACCAAGCGCGTGCTGCAAGGGCACTGAGGTCAGCATCGGCATGAAGCTTCAGGAGCAAGGTCGGGCTTGGTGGCCCGCGTAAGGAGCGCCGTCTACGCGTCCTCGGCCTGATCCGACCATTGTGCCCGGACCCTCTCGGCGATCTCGTCGAGCTTGTGGCCCTGGGCCTTCATCTTCATCACGAAGCGGGCTCGCTCGACCGCCTCGTACGGCCAGCGGGTCCGAACGCCGTCGCGGCCGTCGGAGAACAGCGTGGGTTTGGGCAGGAGACCGCGAAGCACCCAGAGCCGGAGGGTCTGGCGCTGCAGGCCGGTGATGGCGACCAGTTCATCGTTGGTGGCGAAGCGGGGCATGGGTGCAGCGATGGCGCGGAAGTGCGCCGTGAAATTGACGTTGACAGGCTGCATGCCTGGGTCTAGTGGTTGATAGCGAATGGACCGCGAACGGGTACAGATCAGGTCTCGTCTGGGTGGCTCAGCCGTTCCCCTGGGTCTTCGGGACCTTGGGCGGGGGCGGCCAGCGTTCCAGGACCATCTCCTTGATCTCTTCCATGGTGTGAAACTCGGCGCGACGCTCGACGATGAACCGTGCGCGCTCGAGGGCCTCCAGCGGCCACAGCGAGCGGGTGCCGCGGCCGTCGGACGACGTGATCTTGGGGCGCGGCAGCATCTTGTCGCGGACCCACTTGTAGAGCGTGTCCCGCGACACTTTGGCGACGGCGATCATCTCTTCGTTGGTCGCGTAGG
>Ga0335395_10000292_pt1 | contig 31805 bp, 26 predicted proteins | sample MAT02_FD_205744 | JGI IMG/M metagenome (GOLD analysis project Ga0335395, IMG submission 205744) | Freshwater microbial communities from Lake Fryxell liftoff mats and glacier meltwater in Antarctica - MAT-02 (spades assembly) (version 2) ... | reverse complement strand
AAGCTGGAGGCCGCGCCCTATGATACCGCACGCTGGGTTGCCTCTGACGATCCCGCCGCTTTGAAGAAGCTGATGGAAGAGCATCGCAGCCAGATAGCCGGAGACCGCGACGGCCACCCGGTGTTCATGGCGAAGGATATGTGGGACCTGAACTATATCCAGGGCCGGCACCCGGCGGTTCGCTTTTCGGCAACGCGGGAGCGGACCTGAGCGGACCTGTTTGAGGCGGGCGAAATTGCCGCTAAAGGTGCGCAATGCGCACCCTCTTGTTGTCCATCACCGCTTTCTCGATTGCTGCACTGGCTTCGGTTCCTGCCGCTGGGGCCGACATTCCGGCTGCTGTGCCGGAAATACGCAAGGTTTTTTCCGACTGGATGCTGGACCAGCGCGCGCCGGGCCTTGTTTGGGGCATCGTGAAGGACGGAAAGCTCGTGCACGTGGAAGGCATGGGCGTACAGGACCTGGAGCAGCGACGGCCCATTACAGCGGACAGCGCGTTCCGGATAGCCTCCATGTCGAAGGCGTTCACCGCTTACGCGATCCTCGGCCTCCGGGCCGACGGCCGGCTGAAACTGGACGATGCGGCCTCGTCGCATGTGCCCGAAATGGCCGGCTGGGCCGACGGCGTGACGGTTGGAGACCTGCTGCATCACACCGCCGGCTTCGTAACCGACGACCCCTGGGGCGACCGGCAGCAGGTCCGCAATCCGGCCGAGTTCACCGCAATGCTGAAGGCCGGGTTTCCATTCCAGGCCGCCCCGGGCAGCGCTTACGAATATTCCAACTTCGGTTATGCAACGCTGGGGCGGATCATCACCAACAGCGCCGGCGGACCCTACCAGCGCTATGTCAACGACGCGGTGTTCCGGCCGTTGGCGATGGGCAACACCAGCTACGAAGTGGCGGACACCTCGACCGAGCTGCTCGCGGTCGGCTATCGCTGGGAAGACGGCCGCTTCAAGCCGGAGCCGATGATGAAGGACGGCGAGTTCGGCGCAATGGGCGGAATCGTCACCACCGCCAATGACTATGCGAAATGGGTGGCGCACCTGCTTTCGGGCTGGCCAGCAGCCGCGCAACGCCAGGAGAGGGGCCCGGTGATCCGTGCCATGCGTACCGGCGGCGGCATCCCCCACAGTCGCACCCGTCCCGGAAAAGACGCGCCGGACTGCCGGCTGACCGTGATCTACGCCGGGGGCCTGGTATCGGGCAACGACTGCCTGCTGGGCGGCGTACTGTTCCATTCCGGCGGCTACCCGGGCTACGGATCGCACATGCTGCTGCTCCCCGAGGCTGGCGTCGGCCTGTTCGCCTTTGCCAACCGCACCTACGCCGCCCCCCTGGCGCCTGTGTGGGACGCCGCCGGCGTGCTCCAGCGGGCAGGGCTCGCGGGCAAGCGATCGGTGCCGATCTCGGCGGCCTTGGCGGAGGGCTACAGTGCCGTCCGGCGCATGTGGGCAGACGGCCGCATCGATGCCGAGCCGCGCATTCTGGCAGAAAATATGCTCATGGACCGGTCAGCCGAAAACTGGGCAACCGAGTTCACGCGGCTGAAGGGCGAAAACGGTGTCTGTCAAACCGACACTCCGATCGTGGCGCAAGGTGCGCTGTCGGGTAGCTTCCAGTGGCGCTGCACGAACGGGCGTATCAACGGGCAATTGCTGCTGGCACCGACGGCGGTACCGCAAATCCAGGCGCTTCGCCTGTCGCGGCTCTAATAAGGCAAGCGGGCCGGCCATCGCGGGTTGCCCGAAGGCGCCGCGCGAGGGCCGGCTGCGGCCGCTTCAGAAATCCTTCCTCACAGTCAGGAACCACTGGCGCGGTGAGCCTACAAGCAAGGTCTGGTTGTCTCCGCTATTGCCGAAGCCATTGGAGCCGATGGTGGCCACATAGTCCTTGTCGAACAGGTTGGTCACACTGCCCTGGATTGCAAAGCCGTTGGTCCATCCATCGCCTTCGAAGCGCCAGCCGATCGTTGCGTCCACCAGCGCCCGCGCCCCGACCGATTTGTCGTTCGTGTAGGTGAAGTAGCGCTTGGACATGTAGCTGATACCAGCCCGCGCGAAGGGGCCGGATTGCGGATCATAAGCGACATCCAGCTTGACCAGATTCTCGGGCGTGTCGACGACATGCTTGCCCCTGGTCGGTGCGAGCACCACGCCGGCCGCACTGACGACATCGTCCCGATAGGTTGCATTATTGTAGCTGTAGCTGCCGATGAGATCCAGATCATCCATGACCCGGAAAGCAAGGCCGAGTTCCACACCGACGGAGCGGACCGAGCCGACATTCTGCAGGACGGCGGGATTCCCGACAATGCCGGCGCCCGACGAGATGCTGAGGAGACGGTCGGAGAAATCGACATAATAGCCTGCGATCACGCCGCGGATGTCGCCATAGCTGAAGCGCAAGCCGCCTTCGAACGTCTTGGAAGTTTCAGGCTTCAGCGTATTGCGGATTGCATCGAAGCCGGCCTGCGTGGTCGAGAACGGGCCGGAGGTGGCTGCCGAAGTGTAGGCACGGCGGTTTTCCGTGTAGTTGGCAAACAGTTCGTTTTCGCCCGAGAAGCGCCACACGACCCCTGCTTGCGGCAGGAACCAGTCGGCCGACTTGATGGTTCCCGATGCCGGGTTGGCACCCGTGCGCACGTCGATCCGCGACGCGTTGGAAACGGTCTGCCCCTTAAAGCCGAGGCTGAGCGTGAGCGTATCGGTCAGTGACCAGGAATCCTGCACGTAGATCTGGAGGGTCTCGGTGGAGAAGTTGAGCCGCCACTGGGTGAAGAAAGGCTCGGTCTGGAACGACAGGGAGCCGCGCGAGGGGGTTGCCCCGCTGGCGAGGCCATAGAAACGACGGCCTTGGGTGAAATCATTGTTTTCAACCCAGAAGCCGAGGTTGATGGCATGATTGCCCAGTTCGATATCGGTATCGAACACGATGCCGTATCGCTTGATATCGTACTCGGTTGTCCGGACCGAGATAGGGGCGCCACCCGGGGTCGCCACATAGGGTGTGAACCAGAGGCCCTGCCCATGGTTGTTGTGATAATAGGGATGAACGGACACATTGACGCCGGTTGTCAGTTCCGCCTCAAGCCGGATGCCGGCCAGCCAATCCGTTCGGAGACCTGCCGCATCGAAATAGGCATCATCCACCGAGGTGATCGGCGCAGGATAGACGGTTCCGGCCGAAGGGTTCGAAGGCAACCCACCGACGTCGCCGCGGTTCTGCGCGATTTGGGCAACGCGCACGGCTGTTTCCCAATCCGGGGCGAAATTGTCCCACCCGTAGCCAAGGCGATCGATCATCTCGAGGCTGAGGTCCTGATAGTCATTCTCGCGCCGATCGGAAAAGTTCACGAACGCTGTGATCTTGGCAGTATCCGAGATATCGGCCACAAGGCGCGCATTGGCCTGATGCTGGCGCTGCTGGCCATCGCCTTTCCATTTGCCGGCGTTCAGATAGGCGTAGCCGATGGAGCCGCGGAAAATCCCGAAACTGCCCGTGTCGAGGCTGCCGAAAAGGCGCACCGTATCTTCCGAGCCATAGGTGGCGTTGGCAGCGACATTTAGATCTTCGGACGGCGCGCGGCTGATGAACTCGATGGTGCCGCCCAGGTTCGACGAGCTTGCAGTGCTGAGCGAGCCAGCGCCCTGAGACACCCGTGTGAGGGCGATGGTGTCGGATATCGCGGCCCGGCTGATGTGAAGGCCGTTGGTGTTGCCATAGCTCATATCGCCAAGCGGCAGGCCATCAAGCGTGAACCCGAGCTGGTTCTGGTTGAAACCCCGCAGCGTGATCCTGGTAGACCATTCATAGGCGCCGAACGGATCGGCTGATTGGAAATTCACGCCGGGGATCTTGTCGATCGCCTTGAAAGGGCTCGACCCGGGTGCCTGCAGGCGGATCTGGTCCTGGCTGATTTCGGCAACCTGGCGCGTTTCGCCCCGGCCGAACACGATGATGGTTTCAGCATTGTCGACGGCGGTGTTGCCGGCATCGGGTGCAACCTGCGCAAAGGCAGGCATGGCAGCGGCGCTGGCGAACAGCATGGCGCGAAATAAGATCTTGTGCACGGGATTCCCTCTGGTCCTAAACGGAGGGCGCTTCGATGACAGCAACGCGTTTCAGGATCGCGTTGGTTTGAAGACCGGACTGTGGCGAATCCATTGTAAGGATATTACAATGCGCGCTTGCAAGACATGCTCGCAGGATGTTCGAAAGTCTCCAACGCGACGGGCGGGGGTTGTAAGATGCTCCGCCGAGTGGCGCGCCGACGGGCATTGTCCATCGGGCTGCGGCCTGAGGGCCCTTCGGCGCTGCAATCGCACCCGAAAGATGGCCGCAGGCGCCCTGATGCCCGACAGACGTTTCGTGGTCAGCGCGTTGCGCCAAGGCTCAAGCCGCCGCTGGGAAATGCTCCGGGCAGCGGCGGCGGACGAGGGCAGCCATGATCCATGCAGACATAGCGCAACGGCTTGCCGGCATCGCGCTGGGGCATATGGGGCCGGACATCACCACAAGCTGTATCATGGTCGCGCCAGCGATGCGGACGCACAGCTACCCCGCATACTGCACCCGATCCGTCGTGGCCGCTTAGATTGGCGAAGCTACGCCCAATGGCCTGGGAGCCGTGGATTCGTGCGGCCGTTCTGATGCGATCCGACCGAGACCCGCTTCAGCCGTTGAGGGCGCTGCTGGCGGCTTGCATGCGGCGTTCGCCATCAACGCCGGCACGCGCAGCCGATGCGGCGAGGCTTTCCACTGCCTGGCGATCCGGATTGTCGGCAGGCAGGCTATCGACAAGGCGCAGCAGGGGCGTCATCCGGGCGTCGATATCGACCAGCGGGCTGCGTGCGAGATCGTAGCGCGAGAGCGCCATCTGGGCAGCGCTCCAGGCTTCGGACCCCGGCCTTGCCCCCGGTGCGGCTGCAAGCGCCGAAGCAAGTTCACGTTCCGCTACTTCCATGTCGCGCCTGACGGCTTCCAGCGCCGCGGTCTCCCGTTCGATATCGGCAAGGAGGCTGCTGCGCTCTTCGGCGGAAAGGCCCTTTTCGATCCCTTCGCCCGGCGCCCTGATATCGCGCGGCGTTTCGCCCGCCCGCGGCTTCAACGATGGAAATTCCCCGCCTGAAAGGCCGCACCCCACAAGGAAAAGGCATGGAAGCAGAAGAAGGCGGAGCGGGAAGACTTGCATTCCACTCCCCTAGCCCCCCGAACTCCTCCCTTGCAATCCGCAACGCGCTCCCTTATCGCCCGCCTTCCCGTGTGCGCCCGTAGCTCAGCTGGATAGAGCATCAGACTACGAATCTGAGGGCCGGACGTTCGAATCGTTCCGGGCGCACCATTTTCCCCAGTATCGAGATTCAGTGATGCGCCCGGTTGGCGACGAGATCGGATACAACGGACGGGTCGGCCAATGTGCTGGTGTCCCCAAGGTTGGACATATCGTTTTCGGCGATCTTGCGCAGGATGCGCCGCATGATCTTGCCCGAACGGGTCTTGGGAAGGCCCGGCGCGAACTGGATCACATCGGGTGTCGCAATCGGGCCGATCTCTTTCCTGACCCACTGGACCAGCTCGCGGCGCAGGTTTTCGGATGGTTCATCGTGCGCGTTCAGCGTGACATAGGCGTAGATGCCCTGGCCCTTGATGTCGTGGGGAAAGCCGACGACGGCCGCTTCGGCAACCCTGGGATGCGCGACAAGGGCGGATTCGACTTCCGCCGTTCCCATCCGGTGGCCGGACACGTTGATGACATCGTCCACCCGGCCGGTGATCCAGTAATAGCCATCTGCATCGCGCCGGCAGCCATCGCCGGTGAAATACTTGCCTTTGTAAGTGGTGAAATAGGTGGTGAAAAAGCGCGCATGATCGCCCCAGACCGTGCGCATCTGGCCAGGCCAGGAGCGGGTCAGCACCAGGTTGCCCTCGGCTGAGCCTTCCAGAACCTGCCCCTCTCCGTCCACCAGCTGGGGGACCACACCGAACATCGGGACGCTGGCCGAGCCCGGCTTCAGGTCTGTGGCGCCCGGCAGTGGCGTGATCATCGCGCCGCCGGTTTCCGTCTGCCACCAGGTATCGACGATGGGGCAGCGGCCTTCGCCCACCACGCGATGATACCATTCCCAGGCTTCCGGGTTGATCGGTTCGCCAACGCTGCCCAGCAACCGGAGTGAGCTGCGGCTGGTTTTCGTCACCCATTCGTCGCCTTCGCGCATCAGCGCCCGCAGGGCTGTGGGGGCAGCGTAAAAGGTGTCGACCCTGTGCTTGTCGATCACTTGCCAGAAGCGACTGAAATCGGGAAAGTTGGGAACCCCTTCATACATCAGGGTCGTGGCCCCGTTGGCCAGTGCGCCATAGACGACATAGCTATGGCCAGTGACCCAGCCGACATCGGCTGCGCACCAGAAGACTTCGCCGGGCCTATAATCGAACACATAATCATGCGTCATTGAGACCCAGGTGAGGTAGCCGCCCGAACTGTGCAGCACGCCCTTGGGCTTTCCAGTTGAACCCGAGGTGTAGAGGATGAACAGGGGGTCCTCTGCGTTCATCGGCTCGGCCGGGCAATCGGCGGACTGGGCGGCAACAAGTGTCTCGTAGCAGAGGTCGCGTCCCTCCTGCATCCACACGCCCGTGCCTGTGCGGGAGACGACGATTACGGTCGTGACCGAGGGGCAATTGGCGAGCGCTGCATCGACATTGGCCTTCAGGGGAACGGTTTTCCCGCCGCGCAGACCTTCATCGGCCGTGATGATCAGCTTCGAATCGCAATCCTGGACCCGGTTGGCGATGCTGTCAGGCGAAAAGCCGCCGAACACGACCGAGTGGATGGCGCCGATCCGCGCACAGGCGAGCATTGCAAAAGCCGCTTCGGGGATCATCGGCAGGTAGATGGTGACACGGTCCCCCTTGCTGATACCTTGGGCCTTCAGTGCGTTGGCGAGCCGGCATACGGCCTCATGCAGATCCCGATAGGAGATCCGCCGGCCTTCCGCATCGGGGCTGTCGGGCTCCCAGATGATCGCTGTCTGGTCTCCGCGCTCGGCAAGATGCCGGTCGATGCAGTTGGCGGAAACGTTGAGGGCACCATCGGCGAACCAGCGGATTCCGAAATCGGCTTCCTCGAAGCTCCAGCGGGAAACTTCCGTGAACGGGGTGGTCCAGTCGATCCGTCGGGCCTCGCGCTTCCAGAAGCTGTCCGGGTCGTCGAGCGCCTCCCGGTAGAGTTCGGCATAACGCGCCCGGTTGATCTTGGCGCGCGCAGCCCATGCAGCAGGCACGGGATAAAGGGCGTCGCTCATGCACATCGTCTCCCCAAATGCGTTTTTCGGATGTTAGCGCATGGACGCTGCATCGGGAAACCCCGCCAACCGCCGCTGGCGCGCAGTGCGAACGCAGCCTGCATGATGCAGCCCGGCGCTTTCTGCCCGACGATGAGCCCGACGACAGCTGTAGCGTTGCTGCGGGCGACCCAGCCTGCCTGTGCCCATGGCTGGTGCGAACCCGGGCAGATGAGGGCCGGCCGCAGCGTCTTTTCAGAGGGGTGGCGTATCAGTCCACGCGAAGATGCGGCGTGTCGCCCCCGCGCAGGGCAGCGCCCCGGCCCGAAAGCGACGGGTTGGTCATGAAATAGCGATGGAGGTTGAAACCGGACCGGCCGGGATTGATCCGTGCGTAGCTGCCGTCCGGGTGCATGTCCCAGCTCTGCTCCTCGTCCTTCAGGTTTGCCACCATCACCTGGTCGAGAACCTGAGCATGAACGGTGGGGTTCAGGATGGGGATCAGCAATTCGACCCGCCGATCGAAATTGCGGGGCATCCAGTCGGCAGACGTGATCCAGACCTTGGCCTTGCGACTGGGAAGCGCGCGGCCATTGCCGAAGGCGACGATGCGGCTGTGTTCGAGAAAGCGGCCAATCACGGACCGCACCCGGATATTCGTGCTCATGCCCGGAACGCCGGGCCGCAGGCAGCAGATGCCGCGGATCACCATATCGATCTGAACGCCGGCCTCGCTTGCCTCGTAGAGCTTTTCGATGATGGCCGGATCGACGAGGCTGTTCATTTTCACCCATATCGCTGCAGGCTGCCCGGCGCGGGCATGCTCTATCTCTGCATCGATCCCGTCCATCAGGGTGGAGCGCAGGTTCATCGGGCTCATCGCCAGATGCTTCAGCTGCTGGGGTTCGACATAGCCGGTTATATAGTTGAATGCCTGCGCTGCATCCCGGGCGAGCGCCGGATCGGCCGTGAAGAAGCTGAGGTCGGTGTAGATCCGCGCGGTGACCGGGTGATAATTTCCGGTGCCGAGGTGCAGATAGGTTTTCAGCGCGGCGCCTTCGCGGCGCACCACCAAGGAAACCTTGGCGTGGGTTTTCCATTCGATGAAGCCATAGACGACCTGCACGCCCGCGCGTTCCAGCGCTGCTGCCCATGTCAGGTTCTGCTCCTCGTCGAAGCGGGCCCTCAGCTCGACAATGGCAGTGACGGATTTCCCCGCTTCGGCGGCGTCGATCAGGGCACGCACGATCGGGCTGTTCTTGCCGGTGCGATACAGCGTCTGCTTGATGGCGACGACCTCCGGGTCGGCAGCCGCCTGGCGCAGGAAGGCCAGCACCACGTCGAACGATTCATACGGATGGTGGACGATGATGTCCTTGGCGCGGATCGCAGCGAAACAATCCCCGCCATGCTCGCGGATGCGCTCTGGAAAGCGCGGGGTATAGGGCTCGAACTTCAGGTCAGGCCGGTCTTCATCGACCAGCTGGGCGAGGTCCGCGATGCCGAGAATCCCATGCACCGCCGTCACGTCCTTGTCGTCGACGGCGAGTGCGCGCTGAACCATGGCAGTGAGCCCGGCCGGTGTAGCTGCCTCGATCTTCAGGCGGATCACCTGGCCCCGGCGTCGGCGTTTGATCGCAGTCTGGTAAAAGCGGACGAGATCCTCGGCTTCTTCCTCCATTTCGATATCGCTGTCGCGGATGATCCGGAACGCGCCTTGCCCCAGCACCTCGAAGCCCGGGAAGATCAGCGGGAAGAAGCGGGTAAGCACTTGCTCCAGCGCCACGGAGCGGGCCGCCGGGCCGGGCAGGCGGACGAAGCGCGGCAGCATGGGCGGCAGCATCAGCAAGGCCGCCAGATGCTCCTTGTCGGAATCGCGGCGCATTTCGAAGATCAGCGAAAAGCCCTTGTTCGGGATGAACGGAAAAGGGTGCGCGGGGTCAATTGCCTGCGGTGTCAGCACCGGAAAGATCTGGCCGAGAAAATGGGTTTCCAGCCATGCGGCCTCGGCCTTGGTCAGGTCATCATGGTCCAGCACTTCGACATCGGCGTTTCGCAATGCCTTTCTAAGGACGCCGAACACCTCCTGCTGCTCCAGCATCAGCCTGTCTGCGGCGATTGCGATCTGGGCCAGTTGCTGAACCGGCGTCGCGCCATCAGGCGACGGCGTCTCGATCCCCTCATCCACCTGGCCGCGCAGGCCGGCCACGCGTACCATCATGAACTCATCAAGATTGTTGCCCGAGATGGACAGGAAGCGCAGCCGCTCCAGCAGCGGATGCGCCGGGTTCATCGCTTCTTCCAGAACGCGCGAATTGAAGGCGAGCCAGCTCAGTTCACGGTTCAGGTACCGGCTGGCGCCAGGCACATGCCCGAGTTGGGTGGGTTCGGTTTCGACGGGTCTGGTTACGCTGGCCATGCCTGCCCATAGCAGGCTCTTTGATGCCCGGCCAAGGTGGGCCGCGCGATCAGCGTGCCAGATTACATGTCAAGCAGAGCTTCGCGCGCGAGCGGGATGCTGAACGGCCGCCTGGAGGCAAGCGCCGCACGATCGAGGACGTCCACAGCGCGTTGCAGAGCCTCGAAGCTGCGCTCGATCCGGGACAGAACATAGTGCGTGAATTCGGGCGCGACTTCGATACCGCGGTCGCGCCACTGCTTGGCGAAAACGGCTTCCAGCAGCGCATCATCGGGCGGGCGGATGATGACGCGCGGGGTGGCCGTGAGGCGGCTTTTCAGGTCCGCAAGCGCAAGGTTCCAGTCTCGCGGGTCGGACCTCGCGGTCATCAGCAGCGGCCGGCGCTCGTCCATTGCGGTGTTCCAGGCGTGGAACAGGGCCTCCTCGCTGGGCGTTCGGTCGGCATCGTCCCAAAGACGGGCGTTCGCACGGCGGGCGAAGATGGCGGCGAGGTGGCTTTTCCCGCTGCCGGCGGGGCCTATCAAGATCGCGGCCGGCAAAGGCCAGGTGGACCAGCCGTCGAGGAAGGTCACGGCCTCGGTGTTCGCTTCGGAAACGAAGAAGTCCTTCTGGCCTTGCGCAGCCTTCCAGCGCAACGGCAGGACCATCTGGCGAATTGCCTGGCTTTCGGTGCGTTCGGCCATCACACGCCCGGCAAGATCGTTTTTGGCGCGGCCCCGGTGTCTGCGGGGCCTTCGATCAACGGCTCCTCGACCGCTTCGGGTGCAATGGGTTGCAACGGCGCTTCGCCCGCCGCACGCCGCCGCAGCACGCCCCCGTCCAGCCGCAACCCGCGCGCATCGAGCGCCTGCCGAAGATCCGCCGGGCTGACGAGGCTGAGAATTTCCAGAACCGATTCGCCGCCCAGCACGAAACTCTGCAACCTGACGCCGCCGACGCCCGGCGTGGCGGCAACCGTTCGCTGGATCGCCTGTAGTGTCGCATCGTCGGGCGTCGCCACGCGGACACGGAGACCGCCCGATTCCATGCCACCGAAGTCTCCTCCGAGTTCGGGGCCGCTGTCCTCCAGTTCGGCAAGCGGCACATCGGGCAGTAGCAAGTTCGGATCAGGCAGAAGATTGCCGGCCCTCAGCGCGGAAACATACATCCTGTCGGCTTCGCGCACCGCAGTATCGGAAAGGCCGGCAACATTGCCCGCACGGTTGGAGAGCCGCACCCGCCCCAGTTCCCGCCCACTGGTGCCAAACCGGACGATGAGCAGGCCGCTAATCGGGCCGTCGACATAGCTGCGATCGAGGATCAGCTCCGGGATGAGCACATCGGCCACCTGGTAGCGATCGATCAGTGCCCGCCACAAGAACAGGTGCCGCCGTTCGGATTGCCAGGCGTTCAGCAGGATGATGTCGCCAGGTGTCGGCTGGATTCGAACATAATCGATGGGGCTTTCACCGGCGCGCAGACGCGCCCAAGCTGCCAGCCAGGGGCTTTCCGCTTCATGGGCCTGCCGTGTGGCGGCATCCTGCAACACGGGGAGCAGCAGGAAGGGCGGCGAAGAGGACAGCGAAGCATAGCGGCCCAGGTAGGAAGCAGCCCGAACCCGGTCGAACACAACCGCCAGCGTCGCGACATAGCGCGTCGGCCCGATCTGTTCCCGCTCGACCTCGATTGCGCTGACAATTCCGTCGAGCGCACTGTCGCTCAGCATTGGCGCAGTCCCCGCAGGCCTGCCGGACAGCCGCGCCCAGAGAGCCGGCCAGGCGAGGCGCTGGGCCTCGCGCCAACCATTCAGCCGCGCATCGATCGGGGTTTTTCCACCCACATCGACATCGACTCCACCAACGATCAGGCCACCGCCGCCGCCGCCGATGGCTACGGGATCGCCGCTGGTGCTTTCCTTCGGTCCGGGTGTCGCATCCGCCGCCCGCAGCCCGCGCTGGGCAGACGCCTGCGTTGCGGCCAGCAGGCTCGCAAGTGCCAGAAGCATGGCAAGCATCGAAAAGCGGATCATCCCGCCAGCCTTTGGCGCATGCAGGGTGGGATTCCAAGTGCGATGGCGTTAGAGCCCGCGCATGAGCATCCCGAACCGCCCGCCCGCTACCTATGCCGATGCCGGCGTTTCGATCGAAGCCGGAAATGCCCTTGTGAAGATGATCGCGCCGCTGGTGCGCGCCACCCGCCGGCCGGGCGCAGACGCTGAAATCGGCGGCTTCGGCGGGATTTTCGATCCGAAAGCGGCCGGGTTCATCGACCCGCTGCTGGTTGCGGCAACCGATGGGGTGGGCACCAAGCTGCGCCTCGCGATCGAAGCGGGACGGCATGACACGATCGGGCAGGATCTTGTTGCGATGTGTGTGAACGATCTTGTCGTGCAAGGCGCAGAACCTTTGTTTTTCCTGGACTATTTTGCAACCGGGCAGCTGGAGACCGGGGTTGCCGAGCAGGTTGTGGCCGGTATAGCGCGGGCCTGTGCCGACGCCGGGTGCGCGCTGATCGGCGGAGAGACCGCCGAGATGCCAGGGATGTATCAGGCTGGTGACTATGATCTGGCCGGATTTGCGGTTGGGGCCGTCGAGCGCGACCAGTTGCTGACCGGAGACAAGGTCGAGGTGGGTGACCTGTTGCTGGGCATTGCGTCTTCGGGGGCGCACTCCAATGGCTATTCGCTGCTTCGGCGGCTGGTGGAGGGCGAGGATCTGGACGCACCAGCACCGTTCGACCCGACCCAAAGCCTGATCGACACGCTGCTTGCGCCCACGCGGCTGTATGTGAAGTCGCTGCTGCCGCTGCTGGGGGAAGGCCGGATCCATGCCCTTGCGCATGTGACCGGCGGCGGATTGCTGGAGAATGTCCCGCGCGTTCTGCCTGACGGGTGCCGCGCTGCGATCGACGCTGCCGCCTGGCCGCTGCCGCCCTTGTTCGCGTGGCTCCAATCGGAAGGCCGCATGGAAGCGGCCGAACTGGCGCGCACGTTCAATTGCGGCATTGGCATGGTGCTGGCTGTCGCCCCGCACGAAGCCACCAGCGTGACCGAAGCGTTGATGGAAGCGGGCGAAACAGTCTTTGCGATCGGGCGGATCGAAGCTGGCCGAAAAGGTTGCGATGTGCGCGGCGAGGCCGGCCTGTGGGGCCAGAATGCGCGCTGGATAGCGGCCCACGATGCCTAGGGCGCGGCTTGCCGTCCTGATCTCGGGCCGGGGTTCCAACATGGTGGCGCTGGCGGAGGCCGCACAAGCACCGGATTACCCAGCCGAGATCGTGCTGGTGTTATCGAACAGGGCAGATGCCGGAGGGCTCGATACCGCAGCCCGGATGGGCATTGAAGCGATGGCGTTGCCACATACGGGGTACGCAACGCGTGCGGAGTTCGACTCGGCACTGTCTGCCGCGTTGAAAGCCCGCCGGATCGACGTGATCGCGCTGGCTGGCTTCATGCGAATTCTCACGCCGGGCTTCATCGGCGCGTGGGATGGCCGGATCGTGAACATCCACCCATCGCTGCTGCCGAAATACCAGGGCCTCGACACCCACGCCCGCGCGATTGCGCAGGGTGACGCGGAAGCGGGTTGTACGGTCCATGTGGTGACCGAGCGGCTGGATGATGGCCCGATCCTGGCGCAGGCGCGCGTACCGGTTCGGGCCGACGACGGCGAGGCATCGCTGGCTGCCCGCGTTCTGGTGGAAGAGCATCGCATCTATCCCGCAGCGCTCGCGGCACACATAAAGGCGCTCGGGCTGGGCTGACCTTGCCCAGGCTCGGATGGTTGGGCCCAGAAGCCAGCGCTTACTGGCTTCGCAGCAGTCGCAAGCGGCACGAATCCATCGCTTGTGCCATGGCTTGAAGTTCGGGGAGGGAAAAAATCCTGTGGGGTGCGCCTGGATTTCGATTGCGTTTGCACTGGATCGAGGTGGTTCCCGTGACCGGATCGATCGAGACCGACACGAGCCCATGCACGATCATGTTTCGCTGGCTCCTGACGTGGTCGATGTCGCCCTCAAGGGCGCCAACGGGCTTTAGCCCCGCCCCCAACGCCGCTTCCAGCAGGCACCAGCGAAACAGCACGGACCCGAGCGCAGCCATCACGTTATCGAAGCGTGTTACGGCGGCGCCCTCGGCCTTGGCGCCCGCCACGCCGCCTGTATCGCTGGAGGCGGCCATCCTACTGCGTCAACAGGTCCACCAGCGCCTTCACCTTGGCAGATTTCCATTGGGGCGCGGGCGCGCAAAGCCAATAGGCATCGTCGGTCGGAATACGGTCTCCGCGCTCTTCCACCAGCCCTTGGGCAAGGGCATGGGCCGCCAGCGTGAGCGGCACATGGGCTTCGCCCAGCCCTGCTATGGCCCAGTCCAGCGCCTGCCCGGCATCCGGCAGAGCGACTGCGGGGCCTTCCATCGTGCGCCAGCCAAGCGCCCGGCTCGCCGTGTTCGGTGCGCTGACGGTGACCAGAACTTCATCGGCCAGCTTGCACCCGAACACGCCTTCGGCATCCGGCGTGGGCCCGTAGCTGAGCGCAAGATCGAAGTTGGCCTGTGCGAAATCGACGGGTCCATCCAGCGCGATGATCTGGACGGACGCTTCCGGGTGGGCCTCCAGCCAGCCCGTCAGCCGGGGCAGCAGCCAATGGCGGATTGCACCGCGCGCGCAGCCGAGCGAAAGTCGGGTTGACCCCTGCCCTTCCCGCAACGCGGACACGGTCTCTTCGAACGCGGAAAAACCCGAACGCAGATGCGGAAGCGCGCGAAGCGCTTCGGGCGTGAGCTCCAGGCCCTTTGCGGTTCGGCGAAACAGGATCACGCCCAGCGTTTCTTCCAGCGCGCGGATTTGCTGGCCCACGGCAGCCGGCGTTACGGCCAGTTCGTCGGCGGCTTTGGTGAAGCTCAGCGAACGGGCAGCAGCATCGAAAACGCGGAGCGCATTGAGGGGAAGCAGCGAGCGACGCATGCCGATCAGTTCGCAGCGCCGCGACTTTGCGGGGAGATCAGGTCAAACGTGGGAATTTCCACCTCGAACCGGCGGCCGCCGGTGTCGACCATGCCGAAGCGGCCGCGCATTGTGCCCATTGGCGTCGAAAGCGGGCACCCGGACACATAATCAAAGCTTTCGCCCGGGGCGATGAGGGGCTGTTCGCCCACGACGCCTTCGCCCATGATGTCCCTGCGCTCGCCGTGGCTGTCGGTGATGATCCAGTGCCGGTCCACCAGCTGGATAGGCATGCCGCAGGCGTTCTCGATCCGGATATGATAGTGCCAGAGCCAGTGGCCGGCGTCGGCGTCGCTGTCGTCCGGCATGAAGCTGGGCTGCACGCGCACGGTGATGCCCTCGGTCGTCGCGACGGCGCAGAAGAGGCCGGAGAGGCTCATAGCCCGACAGCCTTGAGTGCCTGGTCCAGATCCTCGATCACGTCCTGCGGGTCTTCGAGGCCGACGGACAACCGAAGCATCCCTTCGCCGATCCCCATTTCCAGCCGCACCGCTTCGGCGACGCTGGCGTGGGTGGTGGAAGCCGGATGGGTCATCAGAGATCGCGAATCGCCGATATTGTTGGAAATGTCGATCAGCTGCATGGAATCGAGAAGCCCATGGGCCTGCTGGCGACCGCCATCGAGGTGGATGGCAAGGATCGTTCCGCCGGCCGTCATCTGGGCCATGGCCAGCGTATGCTGCGGGTGGCTCGCGAGGCCAGGATACAACAAGAGCGGCACGCGGCTTTCGAGGAAACTCGCGACTTTCAGCGCATTTTCGCAGGCGCGGGTGACCCGCAGGTCGAGTGTTTCCAAGCTTTTCAGCACGACCCAGGCATTGAAGGCCGACAAGATGGGGCCGGTATGGCGGGTGAAGGCGAGATAGGTCTTCTCCATCCACTCGGCCGGGCCCATCACGGCGCCCGCCAGCACGCGGCCCTGCCCGTCCATCAGCTTGGTGGCGGAATAGGCGACGATGTCTGCGCCAAGGTCCATCGGCCGTTGAACAACTGGCGAGGCAAAGGCGTTGTCGACGATGACGAGCGCGCCGGCATCATGCGCGATATCGCAAACGGCCCTGATATCAACGATATCGAGCGTAGGATTGGCGGGCGTTTCCAGAAAGAACGCCTTGGTGTTGGGCCGCAGCGCCTTGCGGAACGCGTCCGTATCGCGGCCATCCACTGTTGTGGTTTCCACCCCGAAGCGCGGCAGGATGCTGTCCACCAGCACCCGGCAGCTGCCGAACAATGCCCTCCCGGCAACAAGATGATCACCTGCTGACAGTGTCGACATCAGCGCAGCCGACATCGCAGCCATCCCGCTTGCTGAAACGCGGCAGGCCTCGGCACCTTCCATCAGGGCGAGGCGTTCCTCCAGCATTTCCACCGTGGGGTTCTGCAGGCGCGAATAGGTCATGCCCTTCGCTTCGCCGCGGAAGCGGGCCGCAGCCTCTTCGGCGCTGTCGTAGCAATAGCCCGATGTCAGGAAGATCGCTTCCGATGTTTCGCCATAGTCGCTCCGGGCGGTACCGCCGCGGATCGCCTGCGTTGCCGGACGCCACGTCATGGTGATCGCCCTGTCCTGTCCTGCCTTGCGCTTCATTGGGCCTCCTTAGGCGAGCCTGCGCCTGCGGCAAAGCCCGGCTGTGGACGCAGGAGTCACTTTGGGTTAATGCCGTGGTGTAGATTTCACCAAAGGACTCTCATGCGCATCTGGTTCGCAATTCTCGGCGCAGCAACGTTGCTGGCAGCCGGCGGAATGGTCGTTTCGGCAAGCGGAGCGCAAAGCGCGCCACAACCGAAGCCGGCAGCGGCAAAGACCACAAAGACGGCGCATGATTTCACGCTGACCCGGCTCGACGGCAAGCCGCTGCCGATGAACGCCTATCGCGGCAAGGTCGTGCTGTTGGTGAACACGGCCAGCATGTGCGGTTTCACCCCCCAGTATGAGGGCCTCCAGAAGTTGCAGGCGGATTATGGCCCCAAGGGCTTTACCGTTGTTGGTGTGCCATCGGGCGATTTCGGCGGCCAGGAGTATGACGATGCCGGCAAGATCAAGGATTTCTGCGAAACCACCTTCGGGATCACCTTTCCACTGGCTGAAAAGGCCAGCGTGACGGGGCCAAAGGCTGCCCCCATCTACCAATGGGCAAAGGCGACGTTGCCTGCCCAGAACGAGCCCAAGTGGAACTTCCACAAGTTCCTGATCGGCAAGGACGGAAAGCTGATTGCCGGCTATCCCTCAAGGGTGACGCCCGACAGCCCGGAAATGAAGCGGGCCATCGAAGCGGCAATGCAGGCCTGAGCGCCTCCGACCTTCACCCTCGGGAGTGACGTACATGCGAATGCTGTTCCTGATTGCCATCCCCGCGCTGCTTTCCGCGTGCGGACAAAAGGCAGACGATGCGCCTGAAAAGACTGGCGCTCCGGCAGAGCCTCTGGTTACGCTGGCGCAGGCGACGGAGTCGGCTGCCTATGTCTGTGAAAAGGACCTGCCGATCACGGCCATCTATGGCACGAACCTGGCAGGACAGCCCGACGTCGCGCTGATCGTGCAGGGCCGGAACTTCAACCTCACCCAGACGGTCTCCGCTTCTGGTGCGCGCTATGCCGGGGCCGATGGCCTTGAGCCGGGCATGGGGCTTGTCTGGTGGGTGAAGGGCAACACGGCGATGCTGCAGCAGGTGCCGGCGGACAAGATCGCCGACCCGGCAGCGCCGCAGACGATCAAGACCTGCAAGACCAAGGCCGAACAACCCGCCGCAAGCTCACCGGCAGCGCAAACGGCCCGGCAGGATACTGCGAAGTAGAGCTGTCTCCACCTGATGGCAACAGAGCCGCCGCTCTATCTTCTTGTTTTTTCGCATGGGTTTGGATGCAGGTGACCACCGACACGGAGCATGCTCTAGCGAACCAGTCACGACAGCTTCTTGTAAAAGCCCCGTCACATAATGCTGGTGTGTCGTTGCGCCCTTGTCAGAGTGCATCGATATCCATCAGCACGTAACTGGATTGCAGCAGCTGCCAGTCAAGGCGGACAAGAACGTTGTGTTTGCCGGTTACCCAGATTTCGAGCGGCGACCAGTCGGTCCGATCGGGATGGATCCGGAAATGCCGCAAGTCGAAGCGCCCGGCAGGCTTTTCAGCGTCTCTTCGATCACCGCCTCGATCCGGGCATCGTCAACCGTGCGCGGCGCACCGGAGCGAGGTTCGTCGCGCAAACCGTCAACGACAGCGGCCAAAAAAAACGCCGCCGCCATTTGCTGACCGTCACAGGATCAATACCGACCTGTGCAGCAACAGCCTTGTTCGCCAGCCCCCAAAGCACAACAAAGAGTAATCCGGGCGCGCAGCGCCAGAGCCTGCGCCGTCTCACGACGACGCGAGAGCGACTCCAGCTCATACCAATTCCAGATGCGGAAGACTTGATCGAGTTCGGCCTGACGGCCGGCGCGCGGGGAGCGTTTCAGCCGGAGGCTGACCTTCGGTGCGCGGCGTTCCGCCGTGAGGAAAAGGTCATCATCAGCGAGACGCGGTATCAGTCCGATCCGACCCCGACAACGCCAATACCGACACGCGCAACTTGACCATCAATCATCTCCATCCCTGGAAACGATCACCCCCAAAATTGAGCCTAAACGGTAGCCAACTTCAGAATCGAGACACTAGGGCTCGTCGAATTGACAGTGTCATTTTTTAAGGTTGACACTGTCAATTTCTTCTTCGATGGTCGACTGGCAGCTTGAACCGCAAAAAATGCGGGTGCGGCTGCGGGGAGGTTTCAATGAGCAACCGGCACCACATGGCCACGTCTGCATTTGCAATCGTGCTTATTGCAGCAGGAACATCCGAAACGGTGGCGGCCCAAGGCGTCGAGCCGGACGCCAGGGTCGCAGACATCATCGTTACCGCGCAAAAGCGCGACGAACGCCTGATTGACCTGCCGATTTCCATTTCTGCTTTCAGCGCCGACTTTCTCAAGTCTCGCAACATTTCATCGCTGGAGGACGCTGCGCGGTTCGTGCCCAATACACGCATTGATTTTGGTCAGGGCAGCCAGTCTGATAACAGAGTGACGATCCGCGGTCTCACGAGCGTTGCGCGCAACACCCAGCCCGGCATTGATCCCAATGTCTCCTTTTATGTGGATGGCGTCTATCTGCAGCGGCCTGAGCAGCTGAATCTGGAATTGGTCGATATCGAGCGTATCGAGGTGCTGCGCGGTCCGCAGGGAACGCTCTATGGAAAGAATTCCACGGTCGGAGCGGTCAACATCATCACCCAGACGCCTTCGCTGGCCGAAAGCCGGGGCACGATTGATTTGCAGGTTGGAAGCTTCCAGGCCGTGCGGACACGGGCCAATTTACAGACGCCGCTGGTTCCCGATGTGCTGGCACTCTCGCTTTCCGGCTTTTTCAGCGACAATGGCGGTTTGCGCACCAATGCCGTGGACGGAGCGGATGTCGCCGATCTCCGCCGCTACGGGTTTCGCGGCAAGCTACATGCCGAGCCGTCAGAGCGCTTGACCGTGACGCTGGGCGCCGATTTCCAGAGCGACCGCACCAACAGCAGCGTAGGCGATCTGCTCGTCGTCGGTTTTGAACCTATCTTCCTGTTCCCGCCGCCGCCAACTCCGGCGCCGACGCCGGGAAATGTATTCGACCGCACCGTACAGAAAACCCCGGACGCGGAGCAAAACAGCGTGAACAGCTGGGGCGGCTTTCTCGATCTGTCCTATGGATTCGATGCTGCAACACTTAGCTCGATCACCGGCTATCGCGGATTCTCCAGCCGCAATTTCCTGGACCTGGATTTTAGCGAGGAGCCCTATTTCCGCTCGGGCCGCGACAATGACCAGTGGCAATGGAGCCAGGAGGTCAAGCTGGTTTCCACCGCTGGAGACCGGTTGGACTGGCTCGTGGGGGCTTACTTCTATCGCGCCAACTTGCGCAGTGACCTGCAGACCAATGTGGATGATGCAACGCTGCTTGGCCTGCCGCCCGGCTTTGGCGGCGCGCAACAGCTCGCCGAGACTGAGCTGGACGTGGACAGCCAGGCGCTGTTCGGCCAAGTAGGCTTTCGCCTGATTGAAGCGCTCAAGATCACTGTCGGCGCGCGGTTCGAGCGTGAGCACCGGGATTTCCTGACTTCGCAGACAGTAGGTTCGCTGTTTGGCGATCTGGCAGGGTTTCAGCCCTTTCCGCCGACTCGATTCAAACGGACCGAGCATGATTTTTCGCTGATGGGCAGCATCAGCTACTCGTTGAGCCCTGACGCCAACCTCTATGCGACCTATGCCGAAGGCTCGAAATCCGGCGGCTTCAACGGCGGTGGACTTTCGGGGAGCGAAACATCGCTTGACCCCGAGCGGCTCGAATTCGGACAGGAGTCGGCGCAGAACTACGAGATCGGCGTGAAGGGGCTGCTGTTTGAGCGACAGCTTTCGGTCGCGATTTCGGCTTTCCTCATCGAATTCCATGACTTGCAGGTCACGATCTTCGATGCGCCGGAAATTCGCACCACCAACGCTGCGCGCGCCCGTTCGTCTGGGGTGGAACTGGAGCTCGCGGGAAAGATTGACCGGCTTCAGCTGCTGGGATCGGCCGGATACAATGTTGCCGAGTATCGCAGCTATCCGAACGGGCCCTTGCCTGGCGGGACGTTCGGCGACCGCTCTGGCACCACGCTTGCGAACGCGCCGCGGTGGCAGCTTGCAGGGTCTGCGTCCTACACGGCGCCGATTTCCGCGAGCGTGGAGCTGATGCTGGGGGCGGATGCCTTCTACACCAGTTCCCAGGACCTGGACTCCGCCGGCGATCCGCGCTGCCGGCAAACGGGATATGGGTTATTGAACGCGCGCACCGGCATCCGCACCACCGATCAGCGCTGGGAGTTGCAGGGCTGGGCGCGCAACCTGACCGACACGCGCTATCTGGTGAATTGCGGGCTGATCGGATCGATCTTTGGCGGCGGCCCCGGGCTCAACCGGCTGGTCGGGACCTATCTCGGGGTTCCGGGCGAGCCGAGAACATTCGGGCTTCTCGCCCGCTACCGTTTCTGAGCGGCGCATCCTATGAAATCCGTCACAAGATTTGCGGCATGTGTTGCGCTCCTGGTGGGAGGAGTTACGCCCATCGACGCCAGAGGAGCAGATGAGGCAATGACGACGATGGCCCCCGGGCAGGCAGCCCTGGAACGGCAGAAAACATTGTGGCGACCAAGCCACTCGCCCGAGGCAGTAGCCTGGCTGGAGCGCTATCGGGCTGAGACGGCCGGCAAACCACTGGATGCGGACCGCTTCGTCCCGACCCAAAGTGGACTTTCGCATCGCGACATTCACACCGTCATCAACGACCGATCATTGGCGGAGCGGTTTTTCGAAGTGCACTGCGATCTGCTGGACCCGGAGAAATCGATGTATATCGATCCCATCTTCGGTGACCTGCACGGCCAGAAGGCGATCCGCGCCTGGCTGGTTCCAATCATGTCCGGCCAGGGAAGCGGCGCCAGCTTCGATCCGGTTTTCCCCGCTGTGTTCATGGATGACGGTGAAGGCGGCACATCCATCGACGAATGGCAGCTGGTGCAGCCTGTCGATGGAAAATGGGTGCCTGTCGTCAAGGGTGTGAGCGTCAGGCGTTATCGCGACGGATGGATTCGCGATGCGGTCGACTTTTTCGACACCGGGCCCATTCGCGCCGGGCTGGCAGCAGAGGCAGCAAAGGGAAAGCGTGTTGCACGACTACCCGACTGGCCACGGGTTCCCACAACTGTCTGGCAGCGCGAGCCGAGCAAACCGCTTTCGCCGGCTGCATCGCATTGGTTGCAGCAACGTTCGGCGGTTCCGCGAAAGGCGAATGAGGAAGCGCTGAACACCCGGTCCAGCGGATTGTCCAATCGCGATCTGCATCAGGTCATTTTCGAATCCGGCCGGTCGACAGATTTCTACACCCAAGTGTCGAATCTGATGCATCCAACAGCATCCGTCTACATCGATCCAATCTTTGGCGAAGTGAAGGGTCAGAAGGCCATCCGGGAATGGCTTGCCGACATCATGCCGAAAACCGGCAACATCGAATTTGAGCTGCTGCAGAAGCCGGTGTTCGATGACGACATGTCCTACAGTGAGTGGCGGCAAGTCGCCGTGCAGCCCGACGGCACGCGCGTGGTGATGACACGCGGCTCCAGCATCCGCCGGTATCGGGAGGGCTGGATTGTGTATGCGGTCGACTATTTCGATACGGCGCCGTTTCTTGATCCAGCGATTCAGGCGGCCAGCGCTGCAGCCGGCTCGACAATCACGCTCGAGGACATTCTGCGCTACCGCCCCGACCTTCGGTTGAAAACCGACACAAATACCGTCCCGGTTGGCGACATTCTGGGGCTCACCGGCACCACTGGTCTCGCCGGCACCGCGGCACCGACGAAACCGCGTGTGGCCGAAGCTCGCCAGCGCCTGATACGTGCAGCAATTGCCGAGATAGAGCGCACCGGCAATGCGGCTGTTAGCATCCGGGAAGTCGCGCGCGCCGCCAAAGTTTCTCACAACACACCCTATGTGCATTTTCCCGACAAACAGGCGTTGCTGATGGCGGTTGCTGCCGAGGGTTTCTGGATGTTGGTAGAAAGCATGGAGGCGGCCGCAGAAGGGGCGAGCGAGGCAGCGGACCGGCATCGGCAATATGGTATCGGATTCGTCAGGTTCGGTCTATCTAACCCGGGCCTGTTCCGGCTTATCGGCAATCATGAAGTCATTGGTGCAACGGCTTCAGCTGAACTGCAGCAGGCCCGCTTTGCCGCTGCCCAATTGTTTGGGCGCGCGGTTACGGACCTCGTCAGGCACCACGATGGGGCTTTTGTCGATCCCAAAATAGCGGCAGTCGCGGGATGGGCATTGGTCCAGGGCCTCACCAGTCTTCTCATCGAGGGGCAGCTTTCGCCCGGCCTGTTGGGCGCCCGCGATGGCGAAGCTGTTGCAGAACAGATCACCACGTTCTTCACATCCATGCTTGCCAGACCGGAATAATGGATAGACTGGCGACTGTCTTTCAATTTTCTGTGCTGTGCGTCGTCAGAGGTGAATGAAGAAGTATGTTGCGAACTGCTTACTGCTTGATATTTCCTGTTATCCCTTTGGAAACAAGAGAATTACGCATTTCCTAGGTTTTGCATCTCCCTAGATCTGAGCTAACTCGCTGATATTGAAAAATTTCTTCCATAGCGGGGGAAATTGAAAACAGGGAATTCAGAGCAATATGAGATGGAAGTGTTCAGGCGATATCAGGGAGACTGGCAGGCAACTAAGGCTTCCGTCCTCGGCGCGTTTGGGGGGGCAGCCAACTGCGCGTCGATCCCCCAATTTCGAAGCCTCGCTGCCGATCGGACCCGGCACAAAACCGCCACTTCGGTGCTCTGACCAACCAGTGCCTCATCGGCACAATGCGGCGCTAGTGGCCTGAACCTGAAGTTCGTTTGGGCATATTTCAAGAGCGAGTCTCGTTCTGTCTGCATCGAAACAGCCGCTCTATTCTGTTGTTTTTCCGCATGGGTTTCCGGTGCCGGCGACCACAGACTCGAAACATGTTCTAGCTCCTGAGCGCTTCTATCGGGCTGAGCTTTGCCGCACGGTTCGCGGGCCACCAGCCGAAGAAGATGCCGATCGCGGCCGAAATTGCAAAACTGATGATGACGGATGCAGGCGTGATGACGGTCTCGAAGGGCAGGAACTTTCCGGCGATGACGGCAATGCCCGTTCCCAGCATCACCCCGATCAGGCAGCCGGCCAGGCTCAGCATCAGCGCCTCCAGCAGGAACTGAAGCCTGATCGCGCCGCGCGATGCGCCGATCGCCATGCGGATGCCGATCTCGCGGGTCCGTTCCGTCACGCTCACCAGCATTATGTTCATGATCCCGATTCCGCCGACCACGAGGCTGATCCCGCCGATCGCGCCCAGCAGCAGCGAAATCGCCCCTGTGGTCTCGGCAAATGTGTCCCCGACGGCGGTGATGTTGGTGATCGAGAAATCATCCGGAGCGGTCGGCGCGAGCTGGTGGCGGCGGCGCAGGAGCAGGCTGATCGCCTCTTCGGTTGGAACCATCGCCGCAGGCGTCGCTACAGACACCGAAATCGTACGCACCGAGCGGCGAAAGACGCCGCCCCCCTGCACCAGCCGCTGGGCAGAGTTCAGTGGCAGAACGATCGTGTCGTCGCGGTTGGAACCACCGATTCCCTGGCCGCGCTTGGGCAGAACGCCGATGACGGTGAAAGTGACGCCGCGCACCCGGATCTGCTGGCCCAGCGGATCGTTTGCGCCGAACAACTCATCGGCCACCGTGCGCCCGATCACGGCAACACGCGCTGCCTGCCGGTTCTCCATCTCGGTGAACGCCCGGCCTTCGTCGGGGTACCAATCCTGCACCTGGAACCAGCTCGGGGTAGATGTCGAAACCTGGGTCAGCCAGTTTGTCGGCCCGGCTGTCACCTGCGCGCCGAAGCCCGACTGCGGGGCTGCCGCAACCACTGTCGGCAGGCGGGCGATTGCATCGGCATCATCCAGCGTCAGCGTCGGTGCCGTGCCGATCCCCTGGGCAAAGCCGCCGCCCGTGCGCGCAGCGCCGGAGCTGATGATGAGCAGGTTCGACCCCAGCGAGCTGATCTGCCGCTCGATGTAGACCTGAACGCCCGAGCCGATGGCCAGCATCAGGATCACGGCGGCCACGCCGATGATCATGCCCAGCATGGTCAGAATGGACCGCAGGCGGTTGGCGACCAGCGCCGACCAGGCCTCCGCGAGCATCGCGCCTAGCATCGAGCGGCTCTTCCCGCGTCCCGCGTCTCGTCAGGCAGCGTCATACACGTGCCCGACGCCGGCAAGCGCCTCCTTCGTCGGTGGCCCGTCGTAGGTGACCTGCCCATCCTGGATCCGCACAACGCGGTTGGTGGCGGCCGCCACACCCGGATCGTGCGTGACAATCACGGCGGTAAGCCCGCGTGACGCGTTCAAATCGCGGAACAGCGCAAGCACTTCGGCACCGGTTTTCGTATCCAGCGCGCCGGTAGGCTCATCCGCCAGCAGCAATCGCGGATTGTTGGCCAGTGCCCGGGCGATAGCAACGCGCTGCTGCTGGCCGCCCGACAGTTGCGACGGCCGGGACATCTGCTTGCCTTCCAGCCCGACAAGCGCGAGCAGTTCATCTGCACGCGCATTGCGGTCTTTCAGGGATACGCCGGAATAGACGAGCGGAAGCGCGACGTTGGCGCGTGATGACAGGCGGGGCAGCAGGTTGAACTGCTGGAACACGAAGCCGATCGACTGATTGCGAAGCTTCGCCAGCGCCTTTTCATCATAGTCCGAAATGTCTGTTCCGTCGAAACGATAGGCACCCATTGTCGCCGAATCGAGACAGCCGATGATGTTCATCAAGGTTGACTTGCCAGAGCCGGACGGCCCCATGATCGAGATGAATTCACCTTGTTCGACCGTCACGGAAACCCCGTCAAGCGCGCGGAACGTTCCCGCTTCCGACGCATAGTCCTTCACGATGCCGTCGAGCTCTAGGACCGCCTTGACACCGACCGGACCCGTCATGCGCCGGGCGGCCTTCCCGTTGCCCGCTCGGCCTTTTCCTCCGGATCGACTTCTCCGGTGATCACCGGCTCGCCTGCCTTGAGGTTGCCGCCCAGAACGATGGAATTGTCATTGTCGGCAGCGCCCAGCCGGATCCGGCGGGGCTGTGGCGTGCCGTCTGCGCCGAGCACGAAGATCGTCGTGCCAAAGCCACCGTTATTGCCTTTCGCTTCCGTCTCGGCGCCGGCAAGGTCCTTCGCGCGCTGGCTGGTCCAGTCGGCCGGCTTCCAGCTCATTGCGGCATTGGGAACCAGCAGCACGCCGGAATAATCGCGCACCAGGAAGCTGGCGTTCACGGTCATTCCGGGAAGCAGGGTGCCATCGGGATTGGCAACATCCACGACGACGGTAAAGGTCACCACATTTTGCTGCGTGGTGGGGTTCAGCCGCACTTGGCTGACGGTGCCGGCAAACGTCCGGTCGGCATAGGCGTCGACTGTGAAGCTGACCTTCTGGCCCACCGACACCCGGCTGATGTCCGCCTCTGCGACCGATGCTTCGATCTGCATCTGCGTGAGGTTTCGGGCGATGGTGAACAGCGTCGGGGTCTGGAAGGAGGCTGCAACGGTCTGTCCGATATCGACCTGCCGGCTGATGATGACGCCCGAAACCGGGGAACGGATGATGGAAAAGCCGAAATTGGCGCGATCCTGCGCCAACGACGCCCGGGCAGATGCAACTTGCGCCGCAGCCGAGCGCGAAGAGGCGAGCGTGGATTCATAATCCTGCTGGCTGATGAAATCCTGGCGCCTGAGCTCGGCCGCGCGACGGGCATTGGCCTGTGCCAGCCCTGCCTGCGCCTGCACATTGGCGAGCGCCGCTTCCGATTGGGCGAGCCGCGCCCGGAACAGCTGTGGATCGAGTTCCAGCAGCACCTGGCCCTGGGTCACACGGTCGTTGAAGTCCACATAGAGTTTCTGGACCGTGCCCGAAACCTGCGAGCCGACGTTCACCACGCGAACCGGGTTGATGGTTCCGTTGGCGGTAATTTCCTCTGTCAGGCCGCCGCGCGCGGCCTCGGTTGTCTCGTAACGCTGGCTATCGTCCTTGTCGCGCGTTGCCACGAACCAGATGGCGGCAGCAATGCCAGCGACCAACAGGGTGATCCCGATGATGCGTCTTTTCGTCATTCGACTGCGTCTCCGATTCGTCCGACTGATCGTGCCAGTTGCAGTTCGCCCGAGCGCACACCGAACTCGGCTGCCACCAGCTGCTGCCGTGCAGATGCAAGGCTGGCCTGCGCGTTCAGCAGCTCGGTGATGGTGGCAACCCCCGAGCGATATCGCCCCTGGGCCAGCGAAGCGGCCTCGTCGGCGCTTGCAAGCAAGCGGCGCGCCGTATCGAGATTGGCAGCCGCAGTCGCCAGTGCCTGGTAGCGGCTCCACACGTCGAGCGCGGCGAACTGGCGGGCATCCTGAAGTAGGGCATCGGCGCGCTCCGCCTCACTCCGGGCTTCGCGGACGGCCCAAGTGCGGCCGCCGCTATCGAACAGCGGGATGGACAGTGTGACGCCGGCGCTGGCCGACGCCACATCCTGCCCGACGGTCCCGGTGGAGAGCACGGGGCCGACACCGGCCGAGATGCTGGGCCGGCGCGCGGCTTCGGCCGAGCGCACCCCGGCGTTGGCTGCATCGAGATTGGCGCTGCGCAACTGCAAGTCCGGTCGCAGCAAGTCTGCCTGGGTGATGAGATCGTCTGCGGATCTGCGCAGGGCATCGGCCGGCCCCAGCGGTGCGGGCGGCGCGAGTTGCAGGCGCGCTGTCGGCGCCAGCGAAATGGCGGTCGCGAGCCGACCCCGCGCAGTCAGCACCTGACCCTCCGCCTGGCGCAACTGAAGAAGGGCCTGCGCGACGGCGGCATCTGCCTGCAATCTGTCGGACTTGATGCCGACACCCGCCCGCTCCCGGGCGGCGGCGGACTTCAACGACTCTTCGGCAAACGCCAGATTGCTGCGCGCCGCAGTTTCGGAGGCAACGGCTTCCACGAGGCCATTATAGGCAAGGCCGGTTTCCAGCACGACGGACTGCGCCTGATCTGCAAAGCTGGCGAGCGCGGCTGCACGGTTGGCCTCCGCTCCGGATAGCAGGGCCTCCCGGCCGCCGAAATCGAACAGGAGCCAGTTGAGCGAAAGCCGGGCGGTAGCCGACGCGGCGGTATCTTCGCTTGTCGGGAAGCCGCCGCCCGAAGCGCGCGTGAAGCGTGTTTCAGGGCCGATCGTTGCATCGATACGGGGACCGTAGGAGGCGCGCGCCTGCCCCTGCCTGGCTGCCGCAGACCGTACGCCGGCCCAGGCAGCGCGCGTTGACGGTGCCCGGCACAGCGCGAGATCGACGAGTTCGGGAAGCCCAAGCGGACGGTCTGGTGCAATTTCAGCGTCGCATGCGGGAACCGAAAGGCCAGCCGCGGCGAAATCCGGCTTTTCGGCCGTCTGAGGCGCAGCGAGAAGCGCAGACGACGACCCCAAGGCCGAAAGCGCTGCAAGGACAAATGGAAAACGCGCGACCGGGGCAGCGAGAAGGTACAAGCGGATCTGCACGCCGTATCGGGTCCTTTACATCGTACATGCCGGCATGGCTTCGTAGCACGGCTTCCCCCGGCCTCCCAAGCAAGTCAAGTGCGGCAAACAGGACTTTTGCTAATGGCAACCTCCCGCTAGCATCGGCAGCCGGAACCCGTTGGAGCGTTGGAGATCATGGCGAACATCTTGCTGGTGGATGATGATCCCGGAATTCGGGACCTGGTGTCCGATTTCCTGATCCGCCACGGGTATGACGTGACGGCGGCCGAGGATGGAATGGCGATGGACAAGGCCATTGCACTTGCCGAAAAGCCGTTCGACCTCATCGTGCTGGATTTGATGATGCCCGGCGAACATGGGCTGGAGATTGCCCGGCGGCTGTCCAGCCCCGGCGGCCCAGCACTCATCATCCTGTCCGCCGTAGGGGATGAAAGCGACCGCATCATCGGGCTGGAAGTCGGGGCAGACGACTATCTGCCCAAGCCCTGCAATCCGCGCGAACTGCTCGCCCGCATCCGCGCCGTGCTGCGCCGCCGTCAGGAACCCGCTGCTGCGGACGGGGGCGTGATAGCGGATTTTGCGGGATGGCATCTCGATCTCGTCCGCCGCGAGCTGACATCGCCCGAAGGCGTGCTGATCACGCTGTCGGACGGCGAATTCTCGCTTCTTCGCGTGTTCGTGGAGCGGCCGCAGCAAGTGCTGAACCGCGACCAGTTGCTGGATTTCGCCCGGGGCCGCGAAAACGAAGCCTATGACCGGGTGATCGATGTGCAGATCAGTCGGCTGCGACGAAAGCTGGATGGCGCTACACGAACCCATGAGGCGTTGATAAGAACCGTTCGCAACGAGGGCTATATGTTCACCCCGAAGGTCTCGCGGCGCTGAGCAGCGCACCAGAGCCCGGCGCTCGTCCGCCATCCCGGCCACTCGGCAACGCTGCGCGTGGCCAGGATGTGCCAAGTTCGCTGTTCACGCGGATCTTCGCGCTGGTCCTCGCGACCGTTGCCATTGCTCAGCTCATCAATCTGGCTCTGCTGGCATTGCTGGCACCCGATCCGCCACAATCCGTTCCGATAAGCCAGGTCGCACAGGCAATCCTGTCGGGGAGCGACCCCGTTCTGCTGATGCGGAGCGTGCCGAGCCCGCCCCGCGCCGACAAGGAGGACTTGCCAGCCGCAACCAACCTGGAATCGATTTTGGCGGCTCGGCTAGAATTGCCGCAGGACGATGTGGCGATCGACCTGGCCCCAATCCAGAATGGCAAGCTTGTGCAGGTTTTCATCGGTTCCGCTAGCGGCAAAGCCCAGGTGGCGGAGCCGGCCCTGCTGGGGGATTTTCAAGTGGCTGTGCGCGATGAAACGCAGGGCTGGATGCTCATCGAGCCACGCAACCAGAAGCCGTTTGACAACCGCGAACGGCGTTTCCTCCTGCTGTTCCTGGCGAGCGCATTAATCATGATGCCGATTGCGTGGATATTTGCACGGCGGCTGGCAGAGCCGTTCGAGCAGTTCGCTGATGCAGCCGAGCGACTGGGGCGCGACCCTGGAACGACCCCGCCCGATATCACGGGCCCCGCCGAAGTGGAGCGCGCGGCCCAGGCCTTCCGCCAGATGCAGCAGCGCCTGCAGGCCTATGTTTCGGACAGGACCCAGATGCTGGGCGCCATTGCCCACGATCTCCGCACACCCCTCACGCGGCTTGCCTTCCGGCTGGAGGCGCTGGACCAGCCCGGGCGCGATGCCATGGCCCGCGATGTCGCCGAAATGGAAGCGATGGTGTCTGCCACGATGGGTCTTGCCCGATCCGAGGGCATCGGCCCGGAACGCCACAAGATGGAGCTTGGGTCCCTGCTGGAGCGGGTGGCCGACGATATGGCCCTGACTGGACGAAAGGTGAGCGCGGAGGTTGTGCACGCGCTGGTGGTCGATGGCGATCCGGTTGCGCTCGGGCGGCTGTTTGCCAACCTGCTCGACAATGCCGAAACCTATGGCGGGAGGGCCCACGCCCGCATGTGGCGGAACGGCGACATGGCGGTGGTGGACGTGGATGATGACGGCCCCGGCCTGCCACCGCATGAACTGGATCGGGTTTTCGAGCCTTTCTACCGCATTGAACGATCGCGCAGCCGGGAAACCGGAGGTATCGGGCTCGGGCTGTCTGTTGTCAGGTCTGTTGCGCGCGTCCATGGCGGCGATGTCACGCTGGAAAACCGACCTGAAGGCGGATTGCGAGCGCGGTTGACGATACCGCTTGCACCGAGTGAAAAATCTTCCAGATGCTGATCAGCGCTGGTTCAGACCAAGGCTCGATGCGGAAGACCCGCCGAGTTCGGACTAACGGCGAGCGCGAGAGGACCGGTTCAGCCAGAGGCTGACGTGTCGTCAGCGGCGCTCCGCCCAAGCCACGGGTTATCGTGACCGGGACGGGGTTTCAGCCGCGGATCAACGCCATTTCGACGGCAGCCCACAAGCCGGCGAAAGCGCGCGCCGGGACCCCGCCAGCCTGCAAATCCGCGACAGGCTTTTGGTGAACCGCCATGCTTTCGATGGAAGCAGCATAGGGGATGACGGGCCAGCCGGGGTGGCGCTCCATCGTCTCGCGGTGCAGTTTCTTGCGGCGGTCGGCCATGCTCCACAGCGGCAACACTGGCGGGCGGCCAGCGTGGGACTTTTGCAGTTCGGTTCGCAACTGTTCGGCTGCCCGCTCGGACAGCGGCGACGGAATAATCGGCAGCACGATGAGATCCACTGCGCGGAAAAGACGGTCGGCCAGCTCCGACAGCCCCGGAGGGCAATCGATGATGACCCGATCATAATCCTGCGACAGGGCCTTCAGATGCTTCTTCAGCAGTTTCAGCTTGTCGGACTGGGCGAGATCGCCTTCGAGGCGACGGAGGCTTCGGTCGGCAGGCAAAACATCCAGATTGGGATAGTCGCTTGCCAGTGTCAGGTCGGCCAGATCTGTTTGGCCTGCCATTGCGGACCGGGCTTTTCGGCCCGAGCGTGGCGCCAGTTTCAGGAGGTAGGTGGCGGCGCCTTGGGAATCGAGATCCCAGAGAAGGGTGCGTCGCCCGCCAGCGGTCGCTGCGGCATGGGCAAGATTCACCGCCGTCGCCGATTTTCCGACGCCGCCCTTGATCGAAAAGACTGCGATCGCCTTCACAAGCGATCAGTTCGCCAGGGCTGCGGCCAGCCGGTTCCGGGTTTTCACAAGGTCTGCGATGGACATGCCAGCGACGACGGGCATTGCGGCCGGTGCATGGCCAGCGGCCAGCCCGGATCGCCCGGTCGGCGGTTCCGGGTCGGCATCGATTTCAAAAATGGGCTCTTCGTCGAAGGATGTTTCCGGGTCAGCGGGGCCACTGTAAGCATCTTGCGAAGGCAGGGCTGCTGCGGCCGCAGCGATCACCGGGGTTGGCTGCGTTACAACCTTGCCGGATTTCGCACCGCGCGGTGCGACTGGCTGGCCAGCGGCAATTCCGACGAGATTGGTGGCGCCGTGGTCGCTTATCAGCTTTCGAACGCCCTTCACCGTGTAGCCATCCTGGTGGAGCAGCTTGTGAAGCGCGGACGCAAAGGCGACATCGGCCGGACGATAATAGCGGCGGTTACCGCCGCGCTGCAGCGGCTTCAGTTCGGGAAACCGTGTTTCCCAGAAACGCAGGACATGTTGCGGCACGTCCAGAAGTTCCGACACCTCGCGAATGGTGCGGAAGGCTGCCGGGTCCTTCGGGGGCGTGCTGCGACCAGCTTCGGCCATCAGTCGTTGATCTTCTGCCGCAACAACTGGCTGGGCCTGAAAGTCAGCACTGTGCGTGGCTGGATGGGAACTTCGACGCCGGTCTTGGGATTGCGCCCGACCCTGAGACCCTTGCGGCGGAGCATGAAACTACCGAACGAAGACAGCTTGACGTTACCGCCGGCAAGTAGCGCCTCTGCGATATTGTCCAGCACCTGTTCCACGAGATCGGCCGATTCGGCGCGCGACAGGCCG
>Ga0335395_10000290_pt1 | contig 31910 bp, 34 predicted proteins | sample MAT02_FD_205744 | JGI IMG/M metagenome (GOLD analysis project Ga0335395, IMG submission 205744) | Freshwater microbial communities from Lake Fryxell liftoff mats and glacier meltwater in Antarctica - MAT-02 (spades assembly) (version 2) ... | reverse complement strand
CTCCTTCTATGTCAGTATTAATATACAATTATGCCAGTTCTCCTTACAAAGAGCAGAATGAATTAGCCTGGACTGCTGCCTCAGTCCTTTTGGGAATAGTTTTGATTGCTAGCTTGGCATCCCGTGCGGTGACACGTAAACGCTTGCAAAATCGATAAATTACTCCCATTGTTGGCAACTGAGAATAAAAAAGGAATCAGGGATAAATAGTTAACTATTTATCCGTATCTCAAAGTCTAATACTAATAGGATAAAGCGCAAAACATGACACTTGAAAGTAACTTGAAACCAGGGAAATATAACGAGCCGTTGCTCGAAGATACTGCTCAGGAAATCGACCCGAATGCAATGCCAGCATTGCGGGTTCAAGACTTGAGTTTTTATTACGGAACTCACAAAGTTCTGGAAAATTTGTCGATGAATATTCCTCACCCGCAAGTCACAGCTATTATTGGGCCTTCAGGTTGTGGGAAATCAACTTTTCTCAAAGCTCTCAACCGCATTGGGGAATTGGAGGGAAAAGTGATAATCAAAGGAAGGGTTGAGTTTTTTGGACAGGATATTTACAGTCCGAAAGTGAATATTAATAGTCTGCGTCGCCAAATTGGGATGGTGTTTCAAAGACCGAATCCTTTTCCGCTGAGCATCTACGATAATATTGCTTACGGAGTCAGAATTTTTGGCAAAAAGAGTAAAGCAGAATTAGATGAAGTGGTGGAATCTGCCCTGAAAAGTGCGGCGCTTTGGGATGAAGTCAAAGATAATTTGAAGAAATCAGCCCAGGGGATTTCTGGTGGACAGCAGCAGCGGCTTTGTATTGCTCGTGCTTTGGCTGTGAAGCCGAAAATTTTGCTGATGGATGAACCTTGCTCTGCTCTCGATCCGATTTCAACTATGAAGATTGAGGAGTTGTTTCAGACTTTGCGGCAGCAGTTAACTGTGGTGATTGTGACGCACAATATGCAGCAGGCGGCTCGTGTTTCTGATTACACGGCATTTTTTAATACTGATGAAAGTCGCATCGGCCGCATGGTGGAATTTGGGCCGACAAGTCGGATTTTTACTTCTGCAAGTAATGCGAGTACGAGGGATTACATTCAAGGTCGTTTCGGTTAATATTTAGTCGCAATCCCACCGTGACATCAGAAACCGGGTTTCTACGGGATTTGGCGTTTAGTAACGACAAACATAGGAAGAAACCCGGTTTCTCGCCCCCATGCAAAGCACAGAAACCGGGTTTCTACGAGATTTGGCGTTTAGTAATGACAAATATACGAAGAAACCCGGTTTCTAATCCCTATCCAAAACACAGAAACCGGGTTTCTACGAGATTTGGGGTTTAGTATCGACAAATATAGGAAGAAACCCGGTTTCTCATCCCCATGCAAAGCACAGAAACCGGGTTTCTATGAGATTTGGGGTTTAGTATCGACAAATATAGGAAGAAACCCGGTTTTTCATCCCCGATCGCATATAATTCAAATGTTACCGTATTTTAGATCAGTCATTACTGCGAACAATTTTTATATGTCTCCCCCACTTTTAAAGCGAGAATTGGGTGTTTTCGGTGCAACTCTCATGGGCTTGGGCTCGATTGTGGGCACGGGAGTATTTGTGAGTATCGGGATTGCGGCGGAAATTGCAGGGCCTGGAGTGATTTGGGCTGTGGCTATTGCTGCTTTAGTTGCTGTTTGCAATGGCCTTAACAGTGCTCAGTTGGCGGCGAGTCACCCTGTTAGCGGCGGTACTTACGAATATGGTTACAAATATCTCAATCCTTGGCTGGGTTTTACTGCCGGCTGGATGTTTCTTTTAGCTAAAACGGCTTCGGCTGCTACTGCGGCTTTGGGTTTTGCGGGGTATTTTTTAAATGCCGTTGGTGTAGCCGATCGCACTTACATCATCCTAACAGCCTTAGTCGCCACCGCCACCCTAACTTTGGTTGTCTTGACGGGAATTAGGCGATCGAATATCGCGAATACTGTCATAGTCTCAGTTACACTGCTATCTCTGGCTGTGTTTATTTTTGCTGGTTTACCAGAAATAAGCTGGGAAATTGCTACCGTAGAGAATGATAGCTCGATCGCGTCCATCCTCCACGCCACCGCCCTGATGTTTGTCGCCTATGGCGGTTATGCGCGCATCGCCACCATGAGCGAGGAAGTGCGAGAACCGAAGCAAACCATTCCCAAAGCCATAATTTTCACTTTGGTGCTGACAATGCTGCTTTATATGGCAGTAGCAATAGTATTTGTTGGCGTGGGAGGTGTTGATAAATTGTCCCTGCAAACAGCCACCACTGCCGCACCTTTGGAAGTCATCGCCCGCAGTTTCCGAATCCCAGGAGTTTCGCAACTGCTAGCCGTCGGCGCAATTACTGCCATGCTGGGAGTGCTGCTGAACTTAATTTTAGGACTGTCGCGCGTCTGGCTGGCGATGGGGAGACGGTTGGATATGCCGAGAGTGTTGGCGCGGCTGAATCCTTCGGGGACAACGCCTTATGTAGCTGTAGTGGTTGCCGAAGTTGCGATCGGACTTTTAATCCTCATCGGCGATGTCAAAACTACTTGGTCATTTAGTGCTTTTAGCATTTTGATCTACTACGCTATCACCAACCTGGCCGCCCTGCAACTTACAAGCGCCGAAAGGCTTTACCCGCAATGGCTAGCTGTCATAGGTTTAGGGAGTTGTCTGTTTTTAGCTTTCTGGGTGGAGAGGCAAATTTGGCTAATTGGGTTAACCTTAATTATGGCTGGTTTGATATGGCGGGCGATCGTCCGACGACTAAGTAAATCAATAATGTAGGAGAGTCAATCCGCTTCTAAAAACCTACAGAAATCTGCAAGTCGAATTTAAAGTCTGAAAAAATCTAGATAATTCTACAAAGTTAGTCAGATCCTCAGTTGTGATAGATTTGGTTCTTGCTGGACTAAACTGAATCCCCAGACTTAATTGAAATCTAATTTATTGAATAGTATTATGTATGGAACTTGGGCGATTATTCCAAATAATATTAATCTTGTAATTAAAGGTTTAGCGGTACTGTTTGGTTCTCGTCGCTTCCAATTTTGAGCTAATACCCAAGCAAATAATGGAAAACTTAAGCGACCAATAATACGCATTGGCTCTATTTCTAACAAAAATCCTATATGGTCAATTACCATTAAAATTGTTGCTAGCCACTTGATTTGATTTTGGTTCATGCTAGTAATTGCGTTTTAAATAAATCCAATTCCCACTCGCCTATCCTTGACAATCCGTAAATTTTCATACCTTCCTGCCATTCTCGGTGACACAGCTTTTTATTCGCTAGGTTTTCCAGTTTGGCGTAGATTGTTTTTTGGCTGAGGGTGAATACTATCACTTTATCCTTGCGATGAAGCCTGCTGCTGTTGGTGGTGGGGCTAATCCTACTCCTTATTGGGATGCTTATCTTAAAGCGATTGGTTCTATTCCTAACGATGTTTTCAAAGAATATTTTGCCCTCTTTAACGTTACTAAGACTCACTGGGCAAAAATGAAGTTAAATCCTCTAGAACTTGAGCAAGATGAGGACGAGCATGAGCATCCTGCTAACGGCGCTAGCTGACCCTAGCAACGATATTAAAGAGGATATAAAGCCCGTTGTTCAATTTGCGATGGATTGGGCGGTACAAGCTGCCCTTGCTGCTACTTCTACTCACGCGTTTGTTGTTGTCTGCAAAAGGTTTTTACAGTGAAAATCAGTCGAGAGGATTTCGATCGTTTCAATGCCTTCATTGAAAAGTGTGCATCATTGCCGGATAAATTCATTGATACTAATCTTATCATTGCGGTTTTATTCGTGCAGATCTTGTTGGTCGGGGTGTGCACGCTCTACTTAAAAACCCTGATCTATGAGCTTTACTTTGTACCTTCCTCTGTTTTGGAGCAAATAAAATGACTACTGACGTACTGGATAAGGAAATTTTTACGATCGATCGCGATCGCATTTCTGACTTGACTCTCGAATTCAACCGTCGGCATCTCAATAAATCTTTCCAAGGCGTGGCTGTTGGTGGCGCTGTTGTGGGAGTTGGCGGTGCTATTTTAGCTGCGGGCGGTGTTTATGCTGCTGGTGGTGGTGCCGCTGGTGGTGCCGCTGGTGCTGGGGCTAAAGCTTCGATTGCTGCTGGGGTCACAAATGCGATCGACATGATCACTGCGATCGACGGGATTGGGTTGGCGGCGTTTGGTGTGGCATTAGCTCCGATGGGTTTCATGGTTACTCTGCGTGTGCTCAACATGGTTCTTAGTCGCGTTTGATGCTGATTTGATTGTTCTTTTTGGGGTCTGATCATTATGCCATTTACCGCGATTTATGGTTTACCGGGTCGCGGTAAATCTCTATTAATGCTTCAACACGGCTTAGAGGTAGCTGAAAAATATCAGCTTAGAATAGTTACCAATTTTTGCTTAGACCCTCTTCATCTTGCTTACTATTGCAAGATTAATAATTACAAATGGCTTTGGGAAAATTTATCAAAAGGGATTGTTTACTATGTCAGCGCCAATAAGAACTTTGCACAATTTTTACAGATTAAAAATGCTGTAATCCTCCTTGATGAGATGGGTTTATATGCTCCTAGTGCTCAGAGTTGGACTTTACCGCCAGAGGCTTTTAACGCGGTTGCAAACAATCGCAAACGTTGTCAGCATATAGTTTACGCTGCACAATATCCTTCACAAGTTAACTCGTCAATTCATCAGATTTGCTCAAATATTCTCTACGCTGAAGGTCTCGCTGTTTGGGATGGCAAGCTGAAAAATGAGCGTTTAATGTTTAAGGATGTGCACTTATTTCAACCTGCTGAGTTTGAAGTTTGGTTCCGCGACCCTAAGATTCGTAAAAATCCTGTTAAGGCTTGGGTTCTGGCTCTTAAGCACTGGAAAGGTATCATAAATGCTCTTGACGCGCAGACATTTCGTGTTTATGACAGTTTTGGACTTCTTGAAGAGCAAGATTTAGATGCTTCTAAATTTGCTAATGTTTCAGAGTTTGGTTATGCTCCGTATGTTATCGACTCTTCATCGCGTGAAATTTCATCGGCTGACATGATAGATGCTGGTAGAACTTTTCAAGAAATTGAAGATATTTTAGATACTTTTTACAAAGCTGAAAAATTTAAGAAAAAAAAGATATATGAAGCTAATAATAATCACCCATTCGTAGCTTGGAAATTGCAGGGCGAAATACCTTTTCCTGGTTTTCATCCTTTGCAAAAATATATTTTTAGACTGTGGCAATTGTTGCCCGCTGCTACTTATCCTGGGTTAAAGCGTTTGGATTTAAGATGCACTCAGGAATTTATGAATTGGGATGCTATGTTACAAGTCGATCGAGATAATTTCAGGGGATTTTTTATCATTGCTGCTAGCCTGATATTTGGATTCTTAATATTTTTAATTTTGCCGTTTAAACATCCCTTGATTTTGCTATTATTAATCGGTGGTTTATTTTTGTTGTTTACACGCATTTTAAAATGATGCAAACTGAATTTTTACCTAGAAATATTTCGATTGACTGGTTGCGCTTTCAATTTAAAAGTGAATGCTCAAATCGAATTCCCGATATGCTTAAAATTTTAGATTTACCATTTCAGCGTAAGAATGAACCTTTGCCCGATGCTAAAAACAGTGACGTACTGGCTTTAAACAAGGTTTGGCATGAAATTTATGATTATCAAGGTTCGTTGATTGGTATAAATTACGCTCCTTCGGCTGGTGTCGAGGTGTATCATAAATACTTTGTTGATTTGAATGGTAAAACTTTAGCGCAATTGCATTTTTTAAAACTTCAGGCGCTGCTGTTTTTTGCACAGTGCGATTGTGATTTTATTGGTAATCGAATTGATATTGCTGTAGATTTTCCTGTTATTTCTCCTAGACTTTCTCTTCGCGCTTGGGAGGTTTTTTCTGAGGATGGTTTATTATTTGGTTTTCGCAGCGTTCGTCGTATTATGAATCAGGGCAATCGTGATGGTACAACTGTTTATCTGGGTTCTCGCGAGTCTGATAAGTTTGTTAGAATTTATGATAAAAACATTGATGGTTTTGATTTTGATCGTCTTGAACTTGAACTTAAAAGGACTCCTGCTACGTTTGTGATGGAGCACTTAATTGATTTAGAGTTAGTTGAGGCTCCGAAATATCTTGATAACGTTGCTTGTGGCTCTATTCGATTTTCTCGATCGCATCCTGACACCGATTTTTTTGATAAATTTTACAAGCGCGGTGCTGTGACTCTGCCTCCCCCAGTGCTTCACTTAGATATTGAGCGTTCGATCGCATTTGTGCAGCGACATAGTGCGACACTTGCAATGCTTCATGAATTTATGGGTGAGGAGAAATATCAAAAATTTATGGATAATAATTTGCGGTCTGGCAAACTCCGCATGAAGTCGAGGCATCGTCGGTTGATTGAAAATGCTCGGTTCCTCGGCGTGACCGCTGCGGGGATATTTTTTATCCTGTTGCAGACTTCAGGTGTTCTAGCTTCTGGGATTACTTGTCCCGCTCAGCCTCCGTCGTCGCAGGTTTCGCTGGGGTCGCAGATGGTGCAGAAATTCCCGATCGACATTGCCATGCCCAATGCTCAAGAGCAAGCTTATTTAGATAATATTGGGGACGGCTGTTTTCAGATTAATTCTGGGTTGAACTTCGATCGGATTTGTTTGCCTGGTATGATAGTTAACGCTTTGAAGCCTTTCGTTGTCATAGGTTTGGGGATTAAATTTATATTTAGTGATTAATATGATTAATTTATTGTTACCAATTTATTTAGCAACAGCATCGCCTCCGCCTCCGCCACCAGTTTATACTTGGTGTGTTTTCCAGATGATTCAGACGAATACTAAGGAGATGATTAGCACTGCTTATGGCATGGGTAACGTGCCATCTGGGATTAATTTAGTTAGTCTTTGTGAAAGTTTTTATACTCGTGATATTCGTGCCGAAGACAAGCCCCTGGAGCTTGTGTCGAGTCGCGGTGAATCGACACAAGCCAATCCTGATAGCTATTGGGTTGCTAACACTTGGCGGCGAAAGCTTACTCCTGCCGAACTTCAGGCATATCATTGTTTATTTAACAAGGTAGAAACGTCTGGCAATTTTTTAACTACCACCACTACTGCTGCAATTAACTTGATGCCTGCTTCTCCTGATTCGATTAGAATTCCGGCGTTGATGATTTCTGCCATTGAATCGGTAAATTCGCCTATCATGAGGTACGCAGCGGTTGTATTGTACACTACTGGATTACCATTGATGAGTATTGCTGCTTTGGTTAAAGCTTGGAAGTTAACTCGCAGGTAGTATGTTACTTTTTAAAGCTGCTAAATTAGCTGGTGGGCTTAGGTTGTTGATTACGGAAGCAGCACCGTTAGTGGCTGTTTCAGTTGGGATGCTTAGCGCTCGTTCTGCTGCTTATTTGGTGGGTTTTGGTTTGGGTAGCATAGGAGGTGGTTGGTTGGCAATTGTAGCAACTTTAGTTTCTGTTACTGGTTTTTTTAATGCTGGTGCTAATAATGCTGAATGCGAGGCTTATCGTGCTCAATTGCGGGCTATAGATAATGCTAATCGTGTTGCAATAGCAAATTACCAGGCTCTTGTTGCTCCTCTACATAAGCAACAATCTGATGACGCATTACGCCATCAGTTACTTTTAAATGATTATTATTCTCGCAATCCGCCTAATTATAGTTCTTGTCCTGTTGACGATCCCGCTCAATTTGAAGCAGCGTTGGAACTTGCTAAAATTGATTGGCATAAAAGATTAGAAGCTTATTATCAGCTTAGACCTTATAGTGGTCCACCTAAACTTGTTTATCCTAGATCTCCTGGTTTCGATTGTCGTCAAGCTGTTGACGCTAAAATTTCTAAAAATGCTCCTGTTCCTTCTATTTCTGTTTCTATTCCTCCACCTCCTCAAATGCTAACTTATCCTGCTTGTTCCTCTCCTAATTGTCCACCTGGTAAAAAAGTTTGGGTACAAGTGCTTTGGGGCTCACCTACAGGTAATTTTGTTGACCCTAAAGGTTGTTTTATAGTAGCTTATTCCCAGGATGCTCCTACTATTCCTGCTAATGTTGAATATAATCCTTTCTTACCTAAAGATTTTGTTAAATCTCGTGCCACTTCTTATTATTTAGTTGATGGCGATCGGTTTCGTGGTTTGCAGGATAAAGATTGGAAAAATTTAGAATCTGTTCAGGGTTGGGATAAAGGGTATTGGAAGGCTGAACAAACTGATTCTGAATGTCGTGGTTGGAGACCTGGATGGAGTCGTAAGGTAAAATGAATTTAAAATTGATTGTATTTAAAGCTTTTAAGATTGGAATTTATTTTAATGTTTTTACTATTTTTATTGCAATTGCTTACGTTTTTATTATTGAGTATTATGCTCGTCCGTTTGCTTTTAAGCCTTCCCTGGAATTAGGAACTGCTGTTACAGGTGGAAAAATTTTTAACACTGCTGACGCTACTGATTTTGATTTTCGTCCTGCTTGGGCAAAACACGAATCTAAATTTGATTTGTTTTTACCTGAGTTTCAACTTCGTCCTGATTGGAAGAAGCCTTCGCCGAGATTAGAAAAGTGGTGCAAGACTCGTAACTGTTGCGCTCATAGAATTGGTTTTAATGATAAACGAATTGCAGATTTTAAGTGTTTTACTCTTGACGACTGGTATCTTACTAATCGTGATTTTTTGGGTTCGGATTTGGATAGCACCGCAGCTTCGTTTCTCAACAGTTTTTTAATTAAACTTCCCAGTGGTTCTCGCGTGATTATTTCTGAACCTTATGTGCTTTTCGCCGATCGCCGCAGTTTTGACAGTTTTACTCGTTGGGTTTTGGATTTGGCGGCTAAGTATCCTGCTTTGCATTTTCAAATTGGGATTCAGGTTCATTTGCAGCCTATTGACGCTTACTGGTCGCAGTACCGTTGGCTTATTCCTGCTCTGGGTGAATTTTCTCGTCGTCATCGTCGCATATCTTGGGGAATTTCAGAATTTTCTATTTATGACCGACATTGGAAGCCTCGTATTGCTTACGGAGGCGTTAGACCTGAGCGCTCTTTTTTGATTGAGCGTATTGAGGGATTTGTTCCCGATCGGCTGCGGTTTGCTATTGTTGCCCATCAGGCTTATTTAATTCACCGCAGGGCTGTTGAATCTGGTGCTACTTTTGTTGTCGAATGGGGTAATTTTCCTGTTACTTGGTTTGCGGCTGCGATCGATTCTGATTATCGATCGACTTTTGCTTTGTTTGATTGGGACGGTGAAGTTCAGTTGATGTATTGGGCGATCGCTCGTGGATTGACTGATGGCAATAAGTAACATTTAAACATTTAAGAGTTTAAACATCTCATATATCGGTATATGAGATTCAATGAGAACGCGGGCCGGGGGGTTAGCCATTGTGGCCTTTCGCCCCCGGCCGCGCACTTCAGATTTATGGCGCCGCAGGCAACCGGGGTGAGTAATACCCGGTAATACCCGGTTATCTCCTAAAAAAACACAAATTATGGTATTATCTGAAATTTCAAACTTTGAGTCTAGCAACTGGTGAAATTTTTCGAGTAGCAGTGCGGCCGTTGTAGGGATTCGTTTGTAAGTTTGATTGTGTGGCGGCCGTATTGATGCCGAAAAATTAGCGCAGCGGTCACCAGTTGCGGGCGGGTGGTGACGATTTACGCATCGTCTATTTTCCATTTTTAAGAATTGCGTCTAGCCTGTTTGGACTTGAGATAATTTTTAGGATTTCGGCCACTGGTTTGTTCATGCCGATCGCAATGTAGACTTCTCCCATTTTTTTAGCTGGAACATATTTAGCTCGTTGTCTTTTGCCTTCTAGCCAGCGGTAGATGTAGTAGGGCCCGGTGGATTTATCTTGTTTCCGTCGGGTTGAATGTTGCTTGCCGTCAATACGGATTTTGTAGTGGAAGTCAATCCAGCCGCTAGCGGTTGATAGATTCTCTACAACAGACTCAACGGTTAATAGATTCTCTACAACAGACTCAACGGTTAATAGATTCTCTACAACAGACTCAACATTGGTTGGTGCTGGACAAGCTTTAACTTCATCTGGATATAAAAAATCCCACTGGTTGATATGTGGGTTCCAAAACTGGATGCTGCCGTCGATCGGATGGACAGCGTTAACCTTGAAAACTTCGCCGCGCTTAATCCAGGCTGCGACTGTTGGCTTTCGTTTGGTTTTCACCCAGTCACCGGTTTTGTACTGCGGCGTTGGTGGTGGTTGCGCGAACAGTTCTAGTTGTTGCACGGTTTTTTGCTGCGAGATTTTCTGGGTTGATCTATGTATTCAGGTTTGTTGAGTATGGCTAGGTATCGTTTTACTATTTGCTCTCCGCCTTTGTACCGAAGGAAGTAGCTGATTTGTTCGTGGACTTCTGGGGGGTAGGTTTTTTGCATGGTGGTGGTAAGGGAAACTGCCGTTATCCCACTCGGCAGTGTGGCTTTGATTCCGGTGGTGCGGGGGTTGTTAGTTTTTTTCGGTCAATAGGTCGTTTGGTATTTTGCTTACATCTATTTGCAATGATTGCGTTAGCGTTTTTAGTGACACGTTTAGTTCTGCAGCTAAGGCTGCTGCGTTGTCTAGTCGGGGAATTTTTCTTCCCTTCATCCAGTTTCTTATGGTTAGCTCGGTCACTCCTAGTGCGGCTCCTAACTCTCGTTGGGTTTTGCCGCTAGCTTCAATTAACCTTTCCAAGGTTATTTCGGGGGTATTTAGTTTATTCGCATTCATGGTAACATAAGTACCGCAACTTTAGTATTGACAAACAGGTTGATAGATACTAAAGTATTGGATAGGTAGACGACACAAGGGTTTCACTGAGCTGAGCTTGGGTGCGACGGTTCAGCGAATTCCCTTGTTGCTAGTCTCTCATTTGCTACGCATATCCCCTGTAACGTTGCCTTGGGCTTGCACTCAAGCCCTTTTTCTAAAATATGAATTATCAGCGACGGATGAACGAACTTAAGGCGATCGCCCGTGACCTTGGGGTCGAACCCACAGGCGATCGGCGTAAGCGCGAAACCTGGGAACAGGCGATCGAACAGCATCAGCTTTTCCGTGTTCCCCAAAGTTCCGACACTTCGGATGCTTCCCCCGTTGTCGAATTTGAGCCCGTTATCTTGTCTGATCGCTTCGTTGCTACCTACACTCCTCCGCAAGTTCAGATTCATTATCAGGTTGAGTCTGTTGCAGAGTTTCCAGATCCTGATGATTTTGAACGCCTCGATGTCTTTTCTGAGGCGATCGCACTTTGGGACTCTGAACACTTTGATGTACCCCTCGACTCTTTTAGTTATTGGGTTCCCTGTCCTGACGATTGGTACGAACCCGCTGGCGAAAATTCCCCCGGTGTCGATCGCATCCAGGCGCTGGAGCAAAAAAATATTTCCGGTTTCGATCGCTTTCAGGCGCTTCTCAAAAGTTCCAGCACTTCGGACTTTTTTATCCCGGTGTTTGAGCGCGATCGCCCTGACGAACCTCCGACCGCTGGTGTGGGCGCTCGTTTGCCTAAGCCTAAGCCTCCTAGCTTTCCCCCGTTTCATATCAAACGCATACCAAACGCATACCAAACGCATAGCTGTTTTGTCGGCGCTACCGCTGGCTATTCAGGGCGTTCGCCTCCGGGGGGTGATGGGATGGCTTAATCAAATTTCTTCCTGATGTTCGGACTTTTTTGTTTCCCTTACCTATTTGTCCTAGCGGTCGTTTTTACGGGCGATCGCTTTCTTCCCTCTTATGCAAGAACAAACTTTTGAACAATTGCAAGCCAAGTTAGCTGCTGCTGAGGCTCAAATTCAACAATTACAGCAAGCTAATGAGGAAGCCTGGGCCCGAATTCGCGAACAGTCTGCAACGATTTCTCGCGCTAAGGACATTACTCCCTATTCCCGCCCTAGTTTCCTTCGCGTCCTCACCCTTGCTCGTGCTGCCTGCCTTGATTTGGCTAGGTGTCGTGGGGGTGGTTGGCTGTTGAGTTTTGGCTCTATGACTCGCAAGTTCAAAAGTTTGTTTCAAATTTGGGATATTTTGTGCCTTGAATCTTGGTCTTTGTGTGATTTGTTTGGTGATTTTTTAGTAGTTAAGGCTCCTAAACTCCGCGCTGCAAAAAAACTCCAACTCCTTGCCACTTCTGTTCGTTTGTGGAAAGATTACAAAATTACTTTGTACGATTCCACGCCGCCTAATCTGACTGCTGCTCAGAATTCCTTTGAAACTTGGAATTCTGTGCTTGATGATTATGTCCCTTTCTCTTCTTCAGCATGAAAATTAAAACAATTGGATTCGGTGCTACTAAAAACATTGGAAAGATGAAATTGAATTATTACCGTTTGAACCTAGACCCTTTGAAGTTGACGAGCCTCTTCCTGGTTATGAATTTTAAAACTGCCTGATGATGTCGTTTGACTCAGCGATTGAAACTCCCCTTAAAAAGGGGGAGTAGCGGATTGAGTCCAAATCATCCGTCAGTCAGTCAATAGTGCTTTAGGGCTTTAAAAATGAAACAAGCTCTTGTGGCTTTTCTGGCTTCATAAGCTCGGTCACTACTTGATTGATTGCATTTTTCCCCTGCAATTTATAGCTTTAAGAGTGAATTAGGCTCATAGTGGCCTTTGGGTGATTCATAAGCTTTGCTATGGGGATTTGGAAAAACTATCACCTAAAAAAATTGAATGCAAATTCTTGGACTTGACATTAGTAAAGCCTCAGTTTCTGCTTGTCTTTTGACAGAGAAACCAACTGAACCTCGACAATTTTATTACGATTGTGACTTTCACAAATTTGAAGCTACAGCTTTTGGGATTCGTGGATTGCTGGCATTGATTGGTGGTGATATAGATAATACGATCGCAATCATGGAACCAACTGGGGTAAATTATTCTCGGCTTTGGGGTACTCAACTTGCTCGTGTCGGTGTAGAGGTTCGGCTTGTCGGACACAAAGAGTTGCGCTCTTTTCGGGAGCATCATCTTGGATTGCCTGACAAAGATGATGATGCTGATGCTCTTGCCCTGGCAATTTATGGTTGGGATTACTTGGAAGTTCCCCGCCGGTTTGTGCAAGTGCGATCGCAAACGATTGTCGAAATTCGTCGGCTTGTACTTCGCCTTAGTCACTTGAATCGTGTGCAGTCACCCATCATCAACCGCGCTCGTCAAGATTTAGCATGGCAGTTTCCAGAAGCGGCGCTTGTGCGATCGGTGCGGTTGGGTGAAAAAGTTCCGCTGTTGTGGGGATGGTTGTGTGGTCAGCGGCACTCGGTAAAGTATGATTTGATGCTTGAAAAGTCGATCGGTTTGGGTTTGACGGATGAATTGCGCCGGCACGCTGCCCGCATCTGTGATATTCAGCGAGAAGAGATGGTGCTTGAATTTCAACTTTCTAAGTTGGTGGCTCAGTCGCAGTTCTTGCCTGATCGGAAAGTTTTTGCCCGGTTTGGTTTTGGTCGCAGAGTTGAGGCGCTTTTGCTTTCACAGATTTACCCTTTTGAAAATTACTTAGCCGCTGACGGTAAACCAGATGTGAAGATTCGTAACGGTCGTAAGTCTGGTAAGCCAACTAAGCGGCATTTGTCACTTCGTCGATTCGGTGAAATTATGGATGCCGAAAAAGCTAGTGGTCCGCCGGTGCGGTTAGTGCGATCACGTGTTGCGGCTAAAGCAGTCAAACTTTTGTTCAAAGAGTTGACCCACGAACTCGTTTATTCTCAAAACCCAAGTATCGAATCTGAAATTGAGTACCAAGTATTGTTAGAGTGAAGCAAAAGCTAAAAATCGATTTTGCCCCGAATGATTCCATACCCAATCCTGGCATCGCGCGATCGCCAGCATCAAGTCACAATTCCCCGGATTCATCAGTGGGGTAGCTTTTAAAATCAAAAATCGCCTGACTTCTGACAAATGATTGAAGTAGAACACTTAAGCAAAACTTACGGTTCCACCGCAGCGATCGCGGATGTCTCTTTTTCGGTTGAAACAGGAGAAATTCTGGGTTTTTTGGGCCCTAACGGTGCCGGTAAAACCACAACCATGCGGATTTTGTCGGGATACTTGCCAGCATCTAGTGGCACCGCCCGCATTGCTGGCCTCGACATTCATGAAAATTCGATGGCTGTCAGACAGCGCATCGGCTATCTGCCAGAAAACCCGCCACTGTATCCTGAAATGAGTGTTGAAGGATTTCTGTTTTTTGTGGCGCGGATTAAGCAAGTACCGGCGGGCGATCGCGCACGTAGAGTCACCTCAGCCATCGATCGCTGCGGCTTAGTCGAAAAACGCAAAGTTTTAATCCGAAAACTCTCCAAGGGCTTTAAGCAACGAGTAGGCATCGCTCAGGCGATCGTCCATGACCCGCCAGTGATTATCCTGGATGAACCAACCGTCGGTCTTGACCCCAGACAAATCATCGAAGTCCGCAATTTAATCAAAAGCCTTGGGGGACAGCACACAATCATCCTTTCGACTCACATTTTGCCGGAAGTCAGCATGACTTGTAACCGCGTCACGATCATCAATCGCGGTCAAATCGTCGCGGCCGGTAGTCCCGAAAATTTGACTGGAGAGTTGGCGGCCAGTTCGGGTTATGAACTGGAAGTTGAAGGCGAGGAGGAGTTGCTAAACAGTCTGTTGCTACCTTCGGTGGAAAATTTGCCCGGAGTTCGATCGATCGAGTTAATCCCAAATCAAGAGTCTTTAGCCGGTCGTTACCGTCTGCGGGCATTGTGCGAACGGGATATAGAACCTGGACGAGAAATTGCCGCAGCTATCCTCGCCTCTGGGTTCGGACTCTGCGAAATGCGTCGCAATCGGGCTACTTTGGAAGATGTGTTTTTGAAGCTGACAACCGCTGAAAAGAAGCAGGGCGATGTTTTGATTGAAACGGAACCTGAAGTGGCCAAAAATCTGGAAGTTGCAGAAATACCAGCAATAATCAGTGATTCTGAACCAGTATCTGAAACGATTGTTGAGACGGAAAATGCGATCGAACTTTCTGAATCTGCATCAGAACCAGTTGCAGAAAAAGTAGAATCGCTGTACGATTCTCAACCGGAATCAGAACCGATTGCAGAAACAGAAGAGTCGATTATCGCACATCCTCAACTGGAATCAGAACCGATTGCAGAAAGAGAAGAGTCGATAATCGAACATTCTCAACTGGAATCAGAACCGGTTTTAGAAAGAGAAGAGTCGATAATCGAACATTCTCAACTGGAATCAGAACCAGTTGCAGAAAGAGAAGAGTCGATTATCGAACATTCTCAACCGGAATCAGAACCGATTGCAGAAAGAGAAGAGTCGATTATCGAACATTCTCAACCGGAATCAGAACCGATTGCAGAAAGAGAAGAGTCGATTATCGAACATTCTCAACCGGAATCAGAACCAGTTGCAGAAAGAGAAGAGTCGATTATCGAACATCCTCAACTGGAATCACAACCGATTGCAGAAACACTAAAGTCCATCGGTGATGTTGAACCCGAATTGCAACCAGTAGCAGATTTTCTGGAACTTGTAGAAAAGCAAGAGTTGATTGACTATTCTCAGCCAGAATCGGTTGTAGAAACGGAACAGTCCCTTGAATATTCTCAACCAGAATCTGAACCTGTTGTCATAAATCGTCAAACTAAAAAAAGGCAACAACCGATTAGCGATGCTTCGCCCGAAGAACCACCGGTCACCAAAAAGCGACAAATAGAAAGAAAGCAACAACCTAGAGACGACAGCGAAATCCCCCCCGCTGGCGACGCAGAATGAACGAATGCCCAATCACCAATTTCCCAATGCCCGATTCCCGATTCCCAATTCCCAATGCCCGATTCCCGATTCCCGATTCCCCATTCCCAATGTTAGTAATGATTAGTAATATAATCGCGATTTACCGAAAAGAACTCCAAAGTTATTTTTTATCACCCTTAGCTTATGCAATCGCAGCAGTTTTTTGGCTGATCACCGGCTACTTTTTAATCGCCATTCTCGTTTTCCCCGATGGACTCATTCCCGCAATCGCCCAGCGAGATCAAATGGGAATTACCGAACCTCCCATCGACGTTGCTTACGAATTCCTGCAACTATTTCTGCGAATTATGGGTTCCTTCTCATTGTTCATATTACCCGCACTCTCAATGGGACTTTATGCAGAAGAACGCAAGCGAGGTACATTAGAGCTATTGGCCACATCGCCCTTAACCAACTGGGCGGTTGCTACGGGCAAACTCCTCGGCGTTTTAACATTTTATACCACTATGTTACTGCCATTGCTTGCTTGCGAGGCGATCGCCCTTAGTTCCTCAACCCCTCCTGTACCCCCCGCCGTGCTCCTGCTAGGACACGGTGGCTTAATCCTGCTAGCAGCCTCAGTATTGTCTTTAGGAATGTTTATTTCCTCCCTCACAGACAGCACAATTTTATCAGCGATTCTTACCTTCGCTCTAGTATTATTTCTATGGGTAATCGATGCAGCCGCCGTCGGTATCGGTGGGCCCTTCGGATCGGCATTAGCACAACTTTCGTTACTAACAAATTACACTAATCTTGTCAAAGGAGTTTTTGATAGCAGCAGTTTAATTATGTTTGCAAGTTACATTATTTTAGGAGTATTTCTCACAGCCCAATCCATCGATGCCTTGCGCTATCAGCGTTCTTAAAAAAATGGCATCGAGCTAGGTGACAAGTAACAAGTAACGAGTAACAAGTAACTACTGATTTCTTCCTTTAATTCTACAAAGTACCTAAAACTATGAAATTCATCAATCCCAAAATCGACTTGGCGTTCAAAAAAATATTCGGTACCACCGAACACAAAGACATTCTAATTAATTTTTTAAACGCAATTATCTATGAAGCACAGCCCGTCATCGAAGACTTAGAAATCATCGACCCCCAGGAAGGAGTCGAAACCGTGGGAGTCAAAGACACCTACCTAGATATCAAAGCTAAAATTAACGGGGACAAAATAGCTCTCATCGAACTTCAACTAATCAACGTGTCGTCCTTCGGGAAAAGAGTTTTGTACAATGGTGCCAAAGCTTACAGCCTGGAATTAACAGGAGAAGAACGCTACGAAAGACTGAAAACATTAATTTCTTTGAAAATTGCCGACTTTGAAATGTTTGCTAATCAGTCAGAAGTCATTTCGCGGTTTGTGTTCAAAGAAAAAGACCATAAATCTGATTGTCCAGATACTGAACTAGAATTGGTATTTGTCGAACTGCCAAAATTCAGCAAGGAATTAGCAGAATTAGAAACAAGCGCCGACCAATGGATTTACTTCCTGAAAAACAGCATTAATCTCAACATATTGCCAGAAAAACTCAGTGCAATCCCCGAAATCAAAAAAGCTTTTGAATTGACCAATGAGGACAACTTCACTCAGTCAGAAATTAAGGAATTGAAAAAGCAGGAGATGTGGATTCAAAACCAGCATAGCGCAATAGATATGGCAAGAGAACAGGCGACAAAAATAGCTCAAATTTCGTTGATTTTGCGTCAAATGGTCAAGCGTTTAGGCAAAATTGAACCAGAAACAGAAAACTTGATCCGTCAATTATCCATACAGGAATTAGAAAACTTAGGAGATGCTGTGCTGGACTTCAAAAATATGTCAGATTTAACAGCATGGTTGCAGACTTATGCGGGATCAAGTAACATCTAACATTCTTCAATCTCAATTTTATGAAAATTAGCAACAGCAATTGGAAATACATTTTTTGGCTAGCCCCTCTTCTCATAGCAGCGGGAGTAACCGCAAGACTTGTCTCCACAGCATGGGAACCTCTGACAGTTGGTCTAGTTATTGTCGGAATAGTGACGATCGCACTTTGGGTGCTATATTTAACCTACGAACAAGGCTTTTGGGGACGGCGTTCTACTCAAGCCAGCACAAATGCTCTGATTTCTACTCTAGCTGTGTTCGTAATTCTCGGAGTAATTAACTTCCTAGCTTTTCGCTATCCCACCCGCATCGACTTAACTGAAAGCAAACAATTTACCCTGGCCCCGCAGACTCAACAAATATTGCGAAACTTGCAACAGCCAGTCAAAGTTTGGATATTTGATCCTACCCAAAATCCTCAAATTAAAGAATTGCTGGAAAGCTACAAACGTGAGGGGGGTGAAAAGTTTCAATTCGAGTTTGTTGACCCGCTAGCCCAACCTGGAAAAGCTAGGGAATTTAGTATTACTAGCATCGGAGAAATTTATATACAATCTGGCGCTAAAAAACAGGTTCTGCAAAAAAGTGGCACTGCTTTTGCTAATGACCCAAATCAAGGGCTTTCGGAAATAAAACTTACCAATGGCTTAGAAGAAATTCTGAGTACGCGCAATCCGACTGTTTACTTTATTCAAGGAAAAGGAGAACGCCCGCTAAAGGAAGGTCAAGGTGGAATCCAGCAAGCTGAAAAAGCGCTAAAAGATAAGTATTATATCACACAAACGCTAAATTTAGCCGATCGCAAAGAAGTGCCGGAAAATGCAGATGCTTTAATTATTGCTGGACAGAATAAACCCTTCTCAGATGCAGAAATTAAATCAATTAAAGCTTACCTCGATCGCGGTGGTAGTATATTTTTAATGGTAGACCCAGCAACTAATACGGGATTGGACAAGTTTCTGCAAGAATGGGGCGTAAAAATAGACAGTCGTTTGGCGATTGATCCTTCGGAAACTGGTCAAAAGTTCGGTCTCGGCCCGGCAGTTCCGACAGTCCAGAGTTACGGTCAACATCCGATTACTCAGAGTTTCGGTAATCGTATTTCATTTTATCCCTTTGCTCGTCCTTTGGAAATAACGAAGGTAGAAGGAGTGGAGGAAAACCCGCTGATTTTTACCAGTCAGAACAGTTGGGCGGAAAGTGATTTGACAACGAAGAAATTGCAGTTCGATCCGAAGACTGATCGACAAGGCCCGTTATTATTAGGTGTGGCTTTAGTGCGATTGGAGACTGGGAGTATTCCATCAAACCCCTCACCATCACCAACAACTTCGCCATCTCCAAAAACTTCATCATCCCCGACAACTTCACCATCTCCAACAATTTCACCATCTCCGACAATTTCACCATCCCCGACAATTTCACCATCTCCAACAATTTCACCATCTCCAACAATTTCACCAACAATTTCACCGACAGAATCTCCGACTGCTTCCCCCATTAGCTATTCGGTAATTGTCTCCCAAGAAGCTACACCTCCAGTATTACCAGAAACTTCGCCCACACCCACAGCATCTCCCACAGCATCTCCTACGGCCTCTCCCACGGCCTCTCCCACACCAACACCAGAAACTTCTCCCACACCAACACCAGAAACTTCTCCCACACCAACTCCCACAGCATCTCCCAGCCCAAATTCAACTCCTCCTACGCCTTCAACTCCTAGAAAAACCTCGCGAATGGTGATAATTGGTACATCTCAATTTATAACTAATGGTTGGTATGACCAACAACTCAATAGCGACGTGTTTCTTAACTCAGTTAGTTGGTTGAGTAAGCCAGACCAACAAAGCTCTTCTATCAGTCCGAAAAAAGCTACTAACCGTCGGATTAATATGACTGTCATCCAACAAAGATTTCTGGTTTTAGGTTGGCTAATTTGGCCTTTACTCGGACTGGGAATTGGTACAACTATTTGGTGGAAGAGAAGATAAGTTTGTTGACTGTTGACTGTTGACTGTTGACTGTTGACTGTTAACTGTTGACGGTTGACTGTTGACGGTTGAATGTTGTCATTCCCAATTACCAATTCCCAATTCCCAATTCCCGATGCCCGATGCCCAATTCCCAATTCCCAATTCCCGATGCCCGATGCCCAATTCCCAATGCCCAATTCCCGATGCCCTATGCCCAATTCCCAGTTATTATGAAATTGCAGAAAAATACATTAATATTGATAGCCGTCGCACTGAGTTTAGCTGGATTAGTGTCATTGTTCGAGACGCAAGTAGCCCCACAGGAAGAGGCGGCCAAGGATGAAAAACAAAGGATTTTTGCTTTTAAGTCCGATCGCATACAATTCTTTACAATAAAAACTCCAGAAAACATCTTTACATTCGAGCGAGTTTATGCAGTGAAAGGAGGGAAGTCTAGTTGGGAAATGAAAGTGCCGGCGCAAGCACACGCAAATCAGGCATCAGTAGATTTTTTGTTAGATAGACTAGGGACAGGAAAGAGCGATCGTACAATTAACATCACTCCCAGTCAACTAGCAGAATTCGGTCTCGACAAACCCCAAGCTACAGTTACAGTAAAACTGGATAACCAGGAAACTCACCGCCTAGTTTTAGGCAAAACAGACTTTAGTGGCCGCTTTTTGTACGCCCAAGCCAACCCAACGGAATCGCCATCTCAGAATTTGCCCGTGATTCTGGTACCTTTCGACTTTAAAAATGCCACTCAAAGACCTTTGTCCGAGTGGAAAAAAACAGAAGAACCAAAACCAGACAAAAAGCCAAAACCCTCTCCCACCCCAAGTCCCAACAGCCAATAGATTGCCCTTGGGTTAGACTTACCCAAAGCTGCCCAAGTCTTGACTTAACAGGACAAAAGTAGTTTTATTGTTAATTTTAGGCATTCCTCGCCTAGAATACAAAAAAGTTTAAGTTTAAACTGTATTAAAATAGCGTGCACTACCCCAGGAACGGGCGAATATGTTTCAAACAGCACTCAACCAAGGTACGACAGCAAAGGATACAGCGCTTGACGTTGAACTCCGCAAAGTCTTCAAGGTATTCAACGGCGAAACCGCAGTCCGCGGGGTTGACCTAGAAATCCATCAAGGAGAATTTTTTAGCATTCTGGGGCCAAGTGGCTGCGGGAAGACTACGACGCTGCGGTTAATCGCTGGCTTCGAGACTCCCTCGGCGGGCGAATTGATGATTCGTGGTCAGTCGATGACGAACACTCCCGCTTACCGCCGTCCCGTAAATACTGTGTTTCAAAGCTATGCTTTGTTCGGACATATGAATGTTTGGGACAACATTGCTTTTGGATTGCGGATCAAAAAGTTGGGGAAGGCCGAGATTGAAGAACGGGTACGGGAAGTTTTGCAACTGGTGAAAATGGAATCTTTCGCCACCAGGTTTCCGGGCCAGATGTCGGGCGGTCAGCAGCAGCGGGTGGCTTTGGCGAGAGCTCTGGTGAATCGACCGGCGGTTCTGTTGCTAGATGAACCTCTGGGGGCTCTGGATTTGAAGTTGCGGAAGCAGATGCAGTTGGAATTATCTAATTTGCATCAAGAATTGGGTTTGACTTTTGTGATGGTGACTCACGACCAAGAAGAGGCGATGAGTCTTTCTGACCGGATTGCGGTGATGAATGAGGGCCGAATTGAGCAAATTGGTTCTCCTGAAGAAATTTATGAGTGTCCGCAAACGGCTTTTGTGGCGGATTTTATTGGTGATACGAATTTGTTTGCTGGTAAAGTGGAGTCGATCGACCGATCGACTCTCACAGTTCGCACACCAGCCGGTCTGAAAATAGTCGTTCAGCAATCGGATATGTGGAGTGGGGTGACAGACGATTCTGTAGTCGTTAGTGTCCGGCCGGAAAAAGTATATTTGAATCTTTACCAGCCGGAAGTGTCGGTCAACTGTTTTGAAGGGCGGCTCAAAAATATCATGTACATGGGCACTCACGTTCATTACGTGGTTGAGTTGACCACGGGCGATAAAATGACGGTGCGGCAACCCAATACTGGCGGCTCTTTCCCAGACCCGCACACGCCGATTTACGCTTACTGGGGAACTACTGATTGTCTCGTTTTGAGCGATAAAAAATAATTACGAAGGAAGTTCGGCAACGGATTGTGTAACGGATTTAACGGATGTTGGCAACGGATTTTGTAACGGATTTAACGGATGTTGGCAACGGATTTTGTAACGGATTTAACGGATGTTTTGATTTATCAAATCCAATTCCCGAATTCCGAATTCCGAATTTCCCAATTTCCCAATTCCCGAATTCCGAATTTCCCAATTCCCAATTACCAATTCTCAATTCCCAATCCCCCAATTCCCCAATCTAAAATCTAAAATCTAAAATCTAAAATCTAACTGTGCCTCCGACTAATCTACCAATTTCCAGGTTTTCCAGGGCTAATTCTACACGCCGTCAGTTCCTCAAAAATTCGGCGGCGACAATCTCCGGCTTAGCCCTTTCGAGTTGTGGCTGGCGGCTTGCAGATGTACAATCTGCCCCTCCAGTCAAAGGTAATGCTGACCAACTTTTCATCTATACTTGGGCGGGCTATACAGACAAAGCTTTGCTCGATCGCTTTGCCGAAAAAACTGGCATCCGCGTAGTCGCAGATGTATTTGACTCCAATGAGGCGATGTTGGCTAGAGTGCAAGCTGGTGGTGGCCGCGCCTACAGCATCATTTACCCGTCTGACTACATGGTGATTCAGATGAAGGAACTGGGGCTGTTGAGCCAATTAGACCACTCGATTTTGGGAGGGATCGATCGACTCAAAAAGCAATTCCAAAACCCTGTCTATGACCCAGGAAACCGCTACAGCGTACCATTGAGTTGGGGAACCACAGGCTTAATTTACAACAGCGAACAGCTCAAAGAAGCTCCTGAAGATTGGGACTATTTGTGGAAACACAAACAGGAGTTAACCAGGCGAATGACTCTGGCTAATGATGTTAGAGAAGTTATGGGTGCTGCGTTGCGGATGCTGGGCTACTCTCTCAATTCTACGAACCCAGAGGAAGTGAGAAATGCTTATGAAAAGTTAGTGGAGTTAAAACCTGCGATCGCATCTTTTACCACTGATGCTTGGCGGCCACAAATGCTGACGGGGGATTTGAAAGTAGCCATGTGTTATTCTTCTGATGCTAATGAAGTAATTCCAGATAACGACAAATTGCGCTATGTTGTGCCAAAAAGCGGTTCTTCTCTGTGGACTGACACTTTAGTAATTCCTAAAGGTGCTCCCAATCCCGAAGCAGCTTATAAGTGGATCAACTTTATGCTGCAAGCTGATGTCGCTGCTTCTTTAGTCGAGCGGCTTAGTTTTTCGACTCCTTCGGAAGATGCTTTTAGTTTGCTGACACCGGAAGTGCGGGACAACGAAATTCTTTTCCCTTCGGAGGCTACTTTGAAAAATTGTGAAGGTGTTGCTCCAGTAGGCAAATTCATAGATGTGTACGATCGCTATTGGACTAAATTAACTAGCGGTTAACCCATAACCCGTAGGAGTTAGTTTTACCAACAATCTCTCGCCAAATCTATCCCTATTATATCCGCATTAATCAGCGGTTAAAAACTCAAAACTATTATTTATGGCTGTTTCCACCAAAGCTCCTCCTCCAATTCCTCCCAATTCTCCCTCGAAGTCTGAAACTGTCTCTCCTTGGTCGTCATGGGCTGGGCCACTGGCTTTGCTCGGCCCTTCTGGTTTGTGGCTGGCTCTATTATTAGTCGTACCAACTATAGTCATTTTTCAACTGAGTTTGGTGCCGAATATTAAGCCTGGAGATTTGGTGATTCCTTCGGGAATTGACAATTATCTGCGAGTGTTTGAGCCTTTGAATTTGCAGGTGATTGGGCGATCGGTCTTTTTTGCAACGGGAACTACTATACTCTGTTTGGTGCTGGGATTTCCCGTGGCTTACTGGATAGCCCTGAATGTCTCGCCCAAGTGGCGGAATTTAACTTTGTTGGGCTTTGTGTTGCCGCTGTGGACTTCTTCGTTATTGCGATCGTATGCGTGGATTACAATTCTACGTCCTACGGGGGTTCTCAACTCCGTCTTGGCACTTGTGGGCATTCCCCCGCTGGAATTGCTAAATCAAAGTTCCGCCGTTCTAATCGGCATGGCGTACAGCTATTTGCCTTATATTGTGACAATTCTCTACGCTTCTTTAGAAAAACTAGACCGTAGATTACTAGAAGCATCTCAGGATTTGGGCGCGAATCCGGTGGAAACTTTTTGGCAAGTCACAGTACCCCAGACGATGCCGGGAATTGCAGCGGGTTCTTTGTTAGTATTTATTAGTTGTTTGGGCGATTTTGTTGATCCAGAGCTGCTGGGCGGTGCTTCGAGTATGACGGCGGCTCGTTTGATTTACAATCAGTTTTTGGGGGCGACTCAAAATTGGGGGCTGGGATCGGCTCTGAGTATGGTGTTGATTTTTGCAGTGAGTATTGGGATTGCACTTTTGCTCAAATATGGCGATCGTAATACAATTTAAAGAAGAAGGAAGAAGGAAGAAGGAAGAAGGAAGAAGGAAGAAGGAAAAAATAACTATAATTTTCCGATTACCAATTCCCAATTCCCAATTGCCGATTACTAATTACCAATTACCAATTCCCCATTACCGAGATATGGAAAATACCGCTGACAATCCACAGGAGGAAATACCAGCCGATATGTTGTACTTAAAACCTAAATTTAAGATTTCTTGGCAAGTTATCTTTGCCATTTTGATGTTTTTCTATATGTACCTGCCCATTTTGGTACTGACATTTTACAGTTTTAATAAATCACGTTTTAGTGCTGGCTGGGAAGGATTTACATTAGATTGGTACGTTAAATTATTTAGCGATACCCGCATTTTAGTAGCCCTGAGAAATAGTTTAACAGTGGCTATTTGTGCAGTTGCTATCTCCGCTGTACTCGGTACTTTAATGGCCGTGGGTTTGTCCCGATATCGTTTTCCAGGCAAAAGTTGGTATCAGGGAGTTGCCTACTTGCCAATTATTATTCCAGATATTGCCAGTGCTGTTGCGACTCTGGTATTTTTAGCAGCGTTGGCTATTCCACTCAGTTTGTGGACAATTGTGGCGGCTCACATTGTGTTTTGTTTAGCTTATATTGCCCTAGCTGTTTCTACTAGATTAGCAGACCTCAACCCGTCTTTAGAAGAAGCTGCTTTGGATTTGGGAGCGACACCAGTTCAGGCTTTTATTCAAGTTCTGTTACCTCAATTATTACCTGGGATTGTTTCTGGTTGCTTGCTGGCTTTTGTCCTCAGCATGGACGATTTTTTGATTGCGAGTTTTACCGCAGGTAGCGGGACAACAACTTTGCCAATGGAGATTTTTAGCCGGATTCGGACTGGGGTAAAACCTGATATTAATGCTCTGAGCGTGCTGTTAATGGTAGGTTCGGGAGGATTGGCGTTTGCTGCGGAGTATTTGCGCGGCCGCAGTGACCAAAAACGGGCTAATTAGGCAGTTGGCAGTTGACTGTTGAAAAGAAACTACTTACTGAGAGGAAGTCATCTTGCAAACCACGATCCAAATTTCAATTTCCGAAGCAGAGATTGCTGAATTTTGCCAACGCTGGAAAATTCAAGAATTTTATTTGTTTGGCTCTGTGCTACGGAATGATTTCCGTTCTGACAGCGATATTGATGTCATGGTCACGTTTGCCGCCGACGCCCAATGGGGGTTTGAATTTGTCCAGATTAAACGAGAGCTAGAAAAGATGTTCCAACGTGACGTAGATTTGCTGACAAAAACATCAATTGAAGAGAGCCATAATTGGATTCGGCGAAAAGAAATTTTAGGGACAGCCAAGCTTGTTTATGTTACGAAATAATGCTTCACTTTTAGATATCTATGAAGCAGGACAACAGATTTTGTCCTACGCTCAGGGGTTAAATCGGTCAGAGTTGCAGGGTGACAAAATGCGCGTATCTGCAATTTTGTACCAAGTTTTGATTATGGGAAGCCTGTAGTTCACCCTTCATCCAAGATGCAAGCTTTCTGTTCAAAGCCTTAGACTCATACTTGTTCTTGATGGGTTGGGTGAGGTCTTCTGCAAAGATGCGAGTCGGTGAAGTGATGACTCGCGCTAAATCTCTGCGAATAAAATTCTGTATGGTGGCTTTTTCTGCCTTAAGTCGTTTGGACTTTACCTGATAACCCAAGTTATTTTTGAGAATGGTCGCAGCCTTTTCTGGATTGTTTTGGGCATGACTACGCAACCGATAACGATTTCGATTGGTGCGGGTGATACGCGCAGTCTTTGCAGTCATGAGTTTCCCTAACCCTGTTGCAATCTCATCCCCATTGGATGTGAAGAATGCTTCGGTATATCCCTTGTCAATGCCGACTTGAGTCGTAATGGACTTCGCTACTTTGGGGATGACACGACGACGGATGGTATGAATTTCAAGGTTGCCCAACTCATTGCGAATGAGTCGGATTTGACCTGCTATCACATGACGACATCGAGCCTTGAGTATGATTCGTTTCCCTTTCTCAATTCCTTGAACGTCAATCTGTAACGTACTTCGAGACAATCTCTTGACCGAGTATCCAGCACCTTGGTAAACAATTTGATTGCGGACAAAAGTATGACCGCGCTGGTACTGCTTACGAATGACACGATGCAGCCACGGGTCAGATGTGGGGTTATTGTGCATGAGGTCGAATAACCGCTTTTGCTCAGTTTCGTCCTTAGTGCGCTGATAGATAGCCTTGACAATAAATGCTTTTGCCGCTTCTTGTTGAGCAATAATAGCCTTCATGGTGTCATTAACTGCCCATTCCCAGAGCTTCGCAGGTAGCTGAATATCTTGAGGATGAAGGATTGTTCTAACTATAGGATCTGCGCTCATCCAAGACACGCCCCATCCCTGTAATGATCCTAGCTTGTTGTAAGTCAGGCTTCTGGGAATACCGCATAGGTGCATGATTCGGTTAACCTGTGTCACGTTCGAGCAAAATACCACAGGGATGACCTGTGTAAAGACTTCTTCTGTGGTACTTTGCTGTTTACGTGCCACGATTAATTACCATAATCTACACTTTAATTATATTGCATAGATTCAGGCTGTCAAGTCTCGACATCGATAATCTTCTCGGCACATTCGTGCAGCGCTTGCATTGCTTTCAGGTTGCGCTTTGAGCGTTTTCCGTACATCCGAGCGGACATTACCGTGATGACAGACAAAACGTCTTCTACAAGCTCCTGCTCTGGTTCTAGGGCAATCGGCTTATTGAGAATGATGACTTCTGCCCCATTGTTTTCGCATAGGGCAAAAATCAGCTCCGATCCAAAACGAAGAAGCCTATCTTTATCAGTGATGATAAGTCGTTCAACTTCATTGCGTTGAAGTAGATCGATTAACTTCAATAAACCGCGTTTGCGATAATTCAGTCCTGACCCAATATCCTTAATGACATAGGGAGCGTTCCACTCATGTTTTTGACAGTACAGCTCTAAAATCCCAATTTGACGCGCTAAATCTTCTTTTTTGTCAGGAGAGCTAACCCGTCCATAAACAACGGTGTGTCTTAGTTCGAGGTTGTCAACTTTCAACAAGTCTGCGACCTTATACCGTCTGTGGCTTCCTTCAGTCCTTACCGCAACGATTTTCCCTTTCTTTTCCCATCTCCGAAGGGTTTCAACACTTACGCCTCTAAGGATTGCTGCCTCTCCAATGGGCAATAAGTCTTCTAATCTATACATTTAGGCTAAAAATAAGGTATGTATAGATTTAACCAGATATTAGACTATCTGGTCAACCGTTAATATCCTGTCATCTTAGCAACCCTTTACAGACAGCTATCTATGACAGGAATTACGCACAAGCTTTGTTTCCGCTAAAGCAATGACCAAGGCTACTATTTTGCTGGTAATTTCACCTTACTTGCTAAACCGAGTGCTTCCATCACTTGAATTGTCACCCAAGTAAAATCAAATTCCCACCATGCCATCCCGTGACGGGCAGAGTATTGATAAGCGTGGTGGTTGTTGTGCCAGCCTTCGCCGTAAGTCAAAACTGCAACCCACCAACAGTTAGTAGAACTATCCTTTGTTTCGTAGGTTCGGTAGCCAAATTTGTGAGTGGCGCTATTGACAAACCATGTGCAGTGATAAACGAAAACTAAGCGCACAAATATTACCCAAACTACAAAAGGCCAGCCTGCTGCTAAGTAAAGCAAGATGCCAAAGGCGATTTGAATTGGCAGAAAGTAATTTTGCAAAAATTGGTAAAATGGATCGCTCGAAATGTCTTTTGTGCAGCGGGGAATTTCAGCGTGAGCGGGGCCTTTATACAGCATCCAGCCGATGTGACTCCACCAAAAACCATTCTGGGCATTGTGAGGGTCGATCGCATTTTGGTCAGAGTGGGTATGGTGTAAACGGTGTAACCCAACCCAATGAATTATTCCTCCTTGACAGGCAAGGGTTCCGCAAAATGCTAGAAAGTATTCTACGAATTTGGGTGTCTGAAAGCTGCGGTGGGTAAGCAGGCGGTGCCATCCGAGAGTTATTCCCAAACCCCCTGTTATCCAGTGCATAAATACGGTTAAACCAACGGCTGTCCAGTTGAAGTTACTCGGAAGTAGGGCGAACAAAGCGCCGATGTGAACTCCGGCTAAAGCAATAATGTGTGCCCAGTTGTATTGGAGTTTGTCTTGCGTTGCAATTGTCATGCGGTTTTAGATTTGAGCTTTTAAATTGACTAAAATTCATATTTTTTTTGTTTCAATATCTATGATAGTACATTCTGATCCCGATTAGTGGGAGCAGGCTGCGGATTTATGCTTTATTTTATTCTGTTCGTCCTAATCAATGTTGAGTAAATTTGATAAAAAATTGGTTATTAGCCGTCAGTCTACAACTAATGACTAATAACCTGTTACTGGCGATCGCCTATTACTTTTCTGCTATGTCTGCTAATTTGACTTTCGTGGCCAAACCCAGTGTTTGCAGTAGTTGAATTGTCATCCAGGTGAAGTCGATTTCCCACCATTGAAGACCGTGGCGAGCGGAGTATTGAAAGGCATGGTGGTTATTGTGCCAGCCTTCGCCGTAGGTGAGTACAGCTACCCACCAGCAGTTGGTGGAACCATCGCCCGACTCGTAGGTGCGATACCCAAATTTGTGGGTAGCACTGTTCACCAGCCAAGTGCAGTGGAATACCACTACAATCCGCATAAACACGCCCCAAACCACGAAAGACCAGCCGCCTAATAAATAGAGCAAGACACCGAAGACTACTTGGATGGGGATAAAATATGCTTGGAGAAACTTGTATACTGGGTCGTCGCCAATGTCTTTTGTAAAGCGGGGAATTTCAACTCTGATCGGCAGATCCGAGAGCATCCAACCCATGTGGCTCCACCAGAAGCCTTGATTGGAATCGTGGGGATCTGTTTCAGTGTCAGAATGTACGTGGTGTAACCGGTGCATTCCTACCCAGTCGATCGGACCACCTTCGCAGGAAAGGGTACCGCAAATAACTAGGAAATATTCTAGCCATTTGGGTGTTTGAAAACTGCGGTGGGTAACAAGACGGTGAAATCCGAGGGTAATTCCTAAACCACCTGTTACCCAATGCAGGAATACTGCTAGCCCGATCGCAGACCAGCTAAAATTACTCGGCAGCAATGCAAATAAAGCGCCGATGTGTAAAAAGGCCATAAAGCCTATGACAGGCCAATCAGGGGAAGTTTTTTTGGAAGTTGCAATCGTCATGAAGATATTATGTTTACAAACTAAGGGCCGCATCTACGCGATAATGAGCACCGCGCACGCAAGTGGTGAGCGAGGTATAGATGAATAGCGTTTCACGGCTACAGGAAGCAGAACAGGCACTCCTTCAGATTTTTTCTGGTATTGACGCGACAGTCAAGCAAAATCTTCAAAGAGTCTTAAAAGCTTTTCGGGGCCACCGGGTTGGAGTCCACCATTTTGCAGGAGTTACGGGTTACGGCCACGACGATTTGGGTCGGGAGACTTTGGACGGCGTGTTTGCCGAAGTGGTTGGTGCAGAGGCGGCGGCGGTGCGGGTACAGTTTGTTTCGGGTACTCATGCGATCGCCTGTGCTCTTTTTGGCATTCTGCGTCCTGGTGACGAAATGTTGGCAGTAGCTGGTTCTCCCTACGATACTTTAGAAGAGGTCATCGGCTTGCGGGGGCAAGGTCAAGGTTCACTAATTGAGTTTGGCATCCTTTACCGTGAGTTGCCTCTAACTCGCGAAGGAAATGTGGATTGGCAGGCACTGAGCTCTGCTATTTCTGCGAAAACTCGCCTGGTTTTTATCCAGCGCTCTTGCGGTTATTCTTGGCGGTCTAGTTTGTCTATTTCTGAGATTAAAAAAATCGTCGCCATAGTCAAACATCAGAATCCTAACACAATTTGCTTTGTTGATAATTGTTACGGAGAATTTGTCGAGGATTGTGAACCTACTGCTGTGGGTGCGGATCTGATGGCTGGTTCTTTGATTAAAAATCCGGGGGGTACGATCGCCCCTGCTGGCGGTTACGTGGCTGGGAGGGCTGATTTGGTGGAAATGGCAACTTGTCGCTTGACAGCGCCGGGAATTGGCAGCAGTGGGGGTGCGACTTTTGATTTGAATCGGTTGCTGTTTCAGGGTTTGTTTTTGGCGCCTGGGTTTGTGGGTGAGGCGATCAAGGGCAATCATTTGACTGCTTATGTTTTTTATAAGTTGGGTTATCGGGTGAATCCGATTCCTTTGGCGAAAAGACGGGATGTGATTCAGGCGATCGAATTTGGTTGTCCTGATAAGTTAATTGCTTTTTGTAGGGCTGTTCAGAAAAATTCGCCGGTGGGTTCCTATTTAGATCCGGTGCCGGGCCCGATGCACGGCTATGAAAGTGAGTTGGTGATGGCTGGGGGTACTTTTATTGATGGGAGTACGTCGGAGTTTTCTGCTGATGGGCCGTTGCGTGAACCCTATGTGGCTTTTTGTCAAGGGGGGACTCATTGGACTCATGTGTCGATCGCGCTTGAAGATGCGATCGAGGCTGTGGGGCCTGCTAAGTAAGTCTATAGCCCTGGAAGCATAAATACAAAGAAACCGGGTTTTTCACGACTGTTAAAGGCTCTGATGCAGTATTTCATTAAAAAACCCGGTTTCTGGCTTTAGGAATGTCTTGATTAAGTTATGCCGATCGCCAAAATGCCTAAAATTTTATTCACGTCTTTGAGATAATACTCACTCAAATCTATCTGAATTTCTTGTCCTTGTAGTTTCAGGAATTGCCAAATACTTCCCGTTGTCACCACTCCGTAAATTGCCTCAACTTCATTGCCTGATCGCTCATTAAATATTCTAGCAGCAACCATTTCAGCAGCGCACTGTCCTAAACCTGCATTAATATCTTCTTTTTTAGCTTCTACAATCGTAATTACTGGGGCAGTAATGATAAAAACTTCTGGAGATTTAGTAATAATAAAATCACAAATTCCCTTTAACCCTTTGGCTTCATCAACGGTGAAATCAACTCCAGAAAATAAATTTACTGAGTCATTCATTTGGATTTTTAATTCTACCAAAATAGGAGCTATGATTAGTTCTGAACGGGCTTTCTCGCTGTTACTGCCCCGGACAATGGGCTGATAATATTGCAGAGTGTCTTTGAGCCATTGACTGCTTTCTACTTCAAGTGTCTCCCCAAAAATATTTAACCTTTCCAATGTGCTTAGGTTAAAGTCTTTTTTGACCCTTTCTAAATTAAATTCGCTGTAAGCCATTGCGCTTGCTTCTTACTATTTATTCGAGGGAATGTGCACGGTTCATTGTGTCTAACACACAGTAGTAGAATTTGTCAAGGGTGAGGAGAAGTTTTTGGTCGATCGCACTTAAAAGCCAATAAAAACCTAAAAGTACCATAAATCATGCAAATTACGATCAACGTTCCCGACAATCTCTCCCTGACTGAAGCCGATGTGAGAATAGAACTTGCGATCGTACTTTATCAGCAGCACAGCCTCCGTCTCGATAAAGCCGCTCAACTCGCTATAATGTCTGTGGACGACTTCTACCAACTATTAATCAGCCGCCATATCGTCACTCCGCCCGCAGATCCCGATGACGAACCCGCCGAACTCGTCCTAGCCAGCCTCCGTACCTCCCTCCAGCAAATTAA
>Ga0335395_10000289_pt1 | contig 31922 bp, 28 predicted proteins | sample MAT02_FD_205744 | JGI IMG/M metagenome (GOLD analysis project Ga0335395, IMG submission 205744) | Freshwater microbial communities from Lake Fryxell liftoff mats and glacier meltwater in Antarctica - MAT-02 (spades assembly) (version 2) ... | reverse complement strand
GGGTCGACATGATCTTGCGAGTCCCGCGAGTCTTGCGAGTCCCGATGATCGCGGTCTGTCGTTTCGGAGAGGTCGGAGGGGACGGCTCCCGGCCGGGGGATTGGGGATTGCACGATCATAGAGGCCTTCCGGGACGGGGGGATGCGTCAGGCTGTGGAGGTAGTGTCCCGAGGGCAGCGATGGATCACGAAAATTTTCGGGGTGGTTCGTGAGTCCACGAAATCCGCGTGTGGAGAGCCGCACGAACGCGGACAGGGCGTTTCACAGGGTCGGGCTCTCGTTTGGCAGCAAGTCCGATCGAGGTCCGTGGCCGTGGCGCTCGTCGTGGTGCCGCTGTCACAATCTCAGCGAAGTGTGGTCCGGATGACCCACGACATTGATGACGCGTATTTTAAACAGCGAAGCCCGGGGCAGCGAGCTGCGCCCGGGCGGCTGTCCGATCGGACAGGTCTCAGGCGTGGTCGAGGATCGCGGTGAGGCGGGCGATGAACGACTCCTCGCGGGCGGTGATCTGGCCGTCGGCGCGGGCGAGTAGGATGAGGTTGACGAGCACCGCCTGGCGCTGTTTCTCGTTCATCTGCTGGCGCATGAGGTCGGCGTACTCCTCGGCCTTGGCGAGCCGCTCGTCGTCGTCGGCGAGCTCGTTGACCCACGCGGCCGACTCGACCAGCACGCGCTGGATGACCGCCGGCGCGGCGTCGGGCAGCCAGCCTTGCAGCACGCGGGCGATGGTGTCGAGCTCCTCCGGAGCCAGCACGCCGTCGGTGACGTGGCTAAAGGTTAGATAGACGAAGGCGAGGATGTGAAGGGCGGACGGATTCTCGGGGCGGGACATCGCCGGCGATGATAGACCGAAGGCCGGCGCGTGGCGCGGCGCGAGGGCGCGCGTGGTCCCCGAGGGTGGTGGGGCCTTCGGGGCCGGGTGCGGCGAGGAGCGGGCCTAGTGGTGGTGTTCGGCGCCGCCGGTGAGCATGTCGAGCTCATGGCTGCCGTGGCCGGGCGCGAGCTCCATCGGGCGGTTGGTGTGGCGGGCGGCCTGGACGGCGTCGCGCAGGCGCTCGAACAGTTGGCGGTGGTTGGGGATGCCGTGGAGGACCAGGCTCGGGTGGGTCTGGTCGGTGCCGATGAGGATGATCTTCGCGTTGTCGAAGATCTGATCGATGAGGTTGCGCTCGTAGCGGACGTCGAGGACGCGCCACAGCTCGAGGGTGTCGAGCTTGGTCGACAGCACGCCCTGCTCGGTCTCCACCCGGCGACGGGTGATCTTGTACTTGTGCTTGATGTGGACGAGGTAGCTCCACAACAGCATCGGCACGCCGACCAGGCTCAGCACCCACAGCGGGTAGTCCTTGAGCGCGTCGACCTGCAACAAGGCCCAGCCGAACACGCCGCCGGCGACGCAGACGGCGACCCACATCAAGTAAGTGCCGATGTGCGAGCTGTGCTTGGCGATGCCCTCGAAGAGGAGCTCGTCTTGGACCGGCTGCGGGCTCGAGCCGACCGGAGGCTGGGCCTGCGGCGGCGGCACGGTCGGACCCGGTCCGGCGATCGGAGCGGCGGACGGGTCTGCGGGCGGTGTCTGCATGGCCGCAAGGGTGGCACGCCCGTACGCGTCCTGGCAACTCGCCCGCACAGGGGCGTCCGTGCGCGTCTGCGGGCGCCGGTCGTCTCGCGGCGCGCGCTCAGGACATGTCCGAAGGGGCAGCCTCGGGGTCGAACAGGGCGCCGTCGGCGAGTCGCACCGGGGTGGCGCGGTGGACGACGCCTTGCTCGCGCAGCACGGCGTCGACGATGTCTGCGACCTGGCCGACGATGGCGGTGCAGAACTGGTGGCGCGCGGGGCCGAGGAAGTCGCCGTGCGGGGCGGTGAGGTTGTTGCAGACGAGGTCAGGGCTCGGGCCGCGAGCGAGCTCGGCGGCGATCTTGGCGTCGTAGGAGTGCATCGCGGCGCGCAGGGCCGGGGTGACCTTGCCGGTCGGGTCGGGGTCGCCGAGGAACTCGCCGAGCAGCAGTTGGCCGGCGACGACTGCCCCGCAGGTGCCGCGTCCGGTGATGCCGCCGCGGCGCAGGCTCTGGTAGGCGGCGCTCGGGCGGTCGAAGGTCTCGGCGAGGGCGATGCCGCAGGACCGATGCGGGGTGCGTGTGCCCTCGTAGAGGACGAGCGCCTTGCTGCGCAGGGGACCGCGAAGGCTGGTCATCGCCGACAGTGTGCCACGCTCGCGCGGCGTCGGGAGATCGTCTACCGTGCGGGGCATGTCCTGGACCGACCCGCGAGGTGACATCGAGGCCCTGCTGCCGCAACTGCGGCAGATCCGGCGCGACATCCACAAGCACCCGGAGCTCGGCTTCGAGGAGACGCGCACGCAGGCGCTGTGCCGGGCGTGGCTGGAGGCGCGGGGCTATGCGCCGCGGGTGTGCGCGGAGACCGGGCTGGTGGCAGACCTCGATCCGGGGGCGCCGGGGCCGGTCATTGCGCTGCGCGCGGACCTCGATTGTTTGCCGATGCACGAGCCGACCGACATCCCGCACCGCTCGGTGCATCCCGGCAAGGCGCACAAGTGCGGGCACGACGGGCACACGGCGATCTTGCTGGGGGTCGCTGATCTGCTGGCCCGTCACCGCGCGGAGGTCGGCGGCAACGTGCGGCTGCTGTTCCAGCCGGCCGAGGAGGGGGTGCGCGGCGGCGGGGCGAAGGTCATGGTGGCCGAGGGGGCGCTCGCCGGGGTGGCGGAGGTCTACGGCCTACACAACTGGCCGGGCTTCCCTAAAGGACAGGTACACGTGAAGCCCGGGGCGATGCTGGCGCAGGTACACATGCTCAAGCTGACGATCTACGGCAAGGGTGGGCACGCGAGTCAGCCGCAGATGTGTCGCGATCCGATCGTGGCGGGGGCGCACCTGGTGAGCGCGTTGCAGACCGTGGTCGCGCGCGGGCTCGGCTACACGGGCGGAGCGGTGCTGTCGATCACGCAGTTCTCGTCGGGGACGACCCACAACGTGATCCCCGATACGGCGCAACTGCAGGGCACGGTGCGGACCTTCGATCGAAAGGTCGGCGAGTTGGTGATGGCGCGCCTGCGGGAGGTGGTCGATGGTACGGCGGTGAGCTTCGGCGTACGGATCGACCTCGAGGTCGAGGCGGGTTATCCGGTGACCAGCAACGACCCGCGCTGCGCAGCCGCGGTGACGCGGGTGGCCACGGCGCAGCTCGGCGCGGCGCGGGTGACCGAGCAGGACCTGCCGTGCGCGGGCGGCGAGGACTTCGCGTACCTCGCCCAGGCGGTGCCGGGGGCGTACTTCTTCGTCGGGGCAAAACGCGAGGGCGAGGACACGCCGGTGTGTCATCACCCGGACTTCGACTTCGACGACGACCTGATCCCGACCGGGATCGCGATGTTCCTGGGACTCGTGCGCGATCGGCTGGCCGAGCTTCGCGTATGAACGGCCCGCGCGTCGCGGTGATCACCGGCGCCTCGGCGGGGCTCGGCGAGGCGTTCGCCCGCGCGGTCGATGTGCACCCGGCGTTTCGCGAGGTGCAGGAGATCTGGCTGGTCGCGCGACGAGGCGAGCGTCTGCTGACGCTCGCGGGGCTGCTCGGCTCGGGTCGTGGGGTCGCGGTCGTGGCCGACCTGGCGACCCAGGTGGGGGTCGACGTGGTGCTCGCGCGGGCGCAGACGAACGACGCGCGGGTGCGGCTGCTGGTCAACAACGCCGGCTTCGGGCTGCTGGGGCCGATGCTCGAGCAGTCGCCGGAGGAGCTCGGACGCCTGCTGGATCTGAACGTTCGCGCAGGCACGCTGCTGCTCCGCGGGCTCGGTCCGCGGATGGGCGCGGGGGCAGGGGTGGTGCAGGTGGCCTCGGCGGCGGCGTACGTGCCGGCGCCGTACTTCGCCGCGTACGCGGCGAGCAAGAGCTACGCGCTGGCGCTGGCGCTGGCGCTGCGCGAGGAGTGGCGGGCGCGGGGGATCTCGGTGTGCGCGGTGTGCCCGGGGCCGATCCGGACCGAGTTCTTTGCGACGGCAGGGGCGCAGCAGCTTGCACAGGGCGAGCGCACCGGGCTTGCCGCGGAGCGGGTGGTGGCCCTAGCGCTACGCGACTTGCTGGCAGGTCGGGCCGTGTCGCATGCAGGGATCGGCCCGGGTGTGCTCGCGCGACTGGCTGGAGTATTGCCGCGAGGGCTGCTCGTTCGCGCGGCTGGGCGGCGAAATCTCCGCCGGGGACCTGCCGCCCGGACCGGCTCCACGGGCCCGTCGCGGGGCTCCGGCCCGGCGTGAGCGGCGGCGAGAGTCGGCGCGAGTCGACGACACTGGCCCCAGCGCCGGGCCCACGAAGCATTGCCAGCGTGGCCGCGGCGTGTAAAAAGAGGTCTCCCCGCCGTCGCCATGCCCTCTCTGCCGCTCGACGCGATCGCCACTCTCCTGGACCAGGGCGCCGCCGACTCGGCGGTGCGTCTGCTCCGGAGCTCGTGGGAGCCGGAGCTTCCGCCCGACGACCTGATGCGCATGTACTGCATGTGGATCCGCGGGCTGTGCGAGACAGACGAGCTGGACAGCGCGCTGACGCTGGCCAAGCGGGCGGCCAGCGAGTTCCCGCGGGAGATCGACATCCTCATCGCGCTGGGCAACGTGCACGATCTGCTCGGTGAGCTCGAGGATGCGCGGGCCGCCTTCGCGGTCGCGATCGACGTTGAACCCGGCGGCGCGCTGCAACACTACAACCTCGGCGCGGTGCTCGAGCGGCTCGGACGCGAGGCCGAGGCCGAGGCTTGCTACCGTCACGCGAACGAGGTCGACCGCGGCGGTGGTGCGATGTTCGAGGCGACCTCGGCGCTGGGGGCGATGCTGCGGCGTCAGGGTCGGCTCGAGGAGGCCGAGCAGGTCTACGACGCCTACCTCGCCTACGACCCGATCCACATCGAGATCCTGGTCGAGCACGGCATCTGCCTCTCGGACCTAGAGCGCTTCGAGGAGGCGATCGAGCGCTTCAACTTCTCGCTCAGCGTGGAGCCGGAGCACGCGGGGGCGCAGTACAACAAGGCGATCACGCTGTACCGGGTCGGCAAGCACGAGCAGGCCCAGGCCGCGCTCGAGCAGGCCCGGCGTCTCGACCCCGAGAACGCGTTGACGCTGGCGGTGCTCGGCGGCTGGCGCCTGAGCGCGCCCGACTGCGACCTCGACGAGGCGCTGAGCCTGCTCTACGGGGCGCTCGACCTGCTCGAGCGGCGCTACGGGGGCGACGCGGGCAACGCCGGCTATTGCAGCTTGGTGGTCGAGGAGGTGTTCGAGGCGCTGTGGCAGACGGGCCGGCCGGGCGAGGCCCGCGAGGTCGCGCGCATCGCCGGCCAGCGCGAGTGGATCACGCCGCACATCCTCGACAGCCTCAACGAGGCCGACCATGGCCGCTCGCCGCAGGTCACGATCTTCACGGTGCTGGCGCGCGCCGAGGCCGGTGAGCGACCGGCGAACTGGCCAGAGAACTCCGACGGCTACACGACTGGCCTCACGGTGCTCGCCTGCGATGAGAACGAGGCCCGCGAGTTCTCGCTGGCGTACTTGCGCAACATCGAGCCGTCGCCGACCGTACAGTTCCACCTCGACGTCGTGCCGCCGAAGCAGCCCGAGCCGGCGAGCACGGCGAGCACCAGCGCTGCCACGGGTGTTCCTGGGGCGCTCGGCGCGGGAGCCGGCCTCGGCGTCGGTGCGGGGCTCGACGCGACCGGTCAGCCGCGAGCGCGCGGAGTGTTCCGCGTCCACGCGCAGCGGGCCTATATCTATCGCTCGTGAGCCGCGCGTGAGCGTGTGCGTCGTGGAGGCCGCCGTGGGCGTCGCGTGAAACGTTGTTCATTGTGAGCGTCGGCTGGCGCCCGGGCGCTGGCTGTGCGACGGTTGAGGCCCTTTCTCGATTGCTGGAGAACTTACGATGCGAAGATTGACCTCGAAGTGGTTGCGGGTTGCGAGTGGTTTGGCGCTGGCTGGCGCGGCGGGTGTGATGCTGACGCCGGGCACGGCGGAGGCGTGCGGCGGGACGTTCTGTGACGGTGGTGTGCCGGGCCCGATGCCGGTGGACCAGAGCGGTGAGAACGTGATCTTCGTGATCGGTGACACGCTGAGCGAGGTCCACATCCAGATCACGATCGACCCGAACACGAACGCGGAGCAGTTCGGTTGGCTGGTGCCGCTGGCAACGGTGCCGGAGTTCTCGGTCGGCTCGCAGCCGCTGTTCGACGCGCTCCGGGGGTTCTCGGTGCCGCAGTACGACATCGTGACGACCGTCGAGGACTGCGGCGACGACTTCGATGACGCTGGCGGCAATTCGGCCAGCCTCAGTGAGGGCGACCCGAGTACGGGGCAGGCCAGCGGGGGCGAGAGCGGCTCCGACAGCGACGGTCCGAAGGTGCTCAAGCAGGAGACGGTAGGCGCGTTCGAGGTGGTGGTGCTGATGGACACCGAGGTCGGGCCGATCAAGCAGTGGCTGCTCGACAACGGCTACGTGTGGGACGTCAAGGCCGAGCCGATCTTGATGGAGTACCTGGCGGAGGGCAACGTGATCGCGGCGCTCAAGCTAAACACCGACGCGGACGTGCAAGATGTCCACCCGATCACGCTGCGCTACCCGTCGAGCGAGACCTGCTTCCCGCTGCGGCTGACGCGGATCGCGGCGGTAGAGGACATGGACATCCGGGTGTTCGTGCTGGCGGAGGAGCGCGCGGCGCCGACCAACTACCGGCACGTGCTGGTCAACCCGCTGAAGATCGACTGGCTGACGCGGGCGCTAAATTACAAGGATGTCATCACGCAGGCGGTGGACGCGTTCGAGGCGGACGGTCGGGCGTTCGTGACCGAGTACGCGGGCCCGAGCGCCGGGGCCAGCACGTCGGCCATCTACAGCCCGAGCTGGGACGACACCAGCTTCGTCGGGCTCGACCCGGTCGAGGTCGTCAACACGATCAACAGCCAGGACCTGGGCGACTGCTACGACAGCTTCGACTGCCAGTGGAACCACCCGCTGATCTTCCCGCTGCTGCTCGAGTTCCTGCCGCCGCCGGTGGGCGTCGATCCGGCGGAGTTCTACGCGAGCCTCTCGAGCTACGCGGCGGACATCGACGTGGCGAAGTGGGGCAACGGGGACGCCTTCGCGGCGGCGCTGCTGGTCCGGGTGATCGAGCCGGGCATCCACGCGGATGAGCTGCTCAAGACCTGGCCGTACCTGACGCGCATGTACACGACGATCTCACCGGCCGAGATGATGGCGGACCCGATCTTCCACCTCAACCCGGACCTGACGGACGTCGAGAACATCCGCGTCGCCCAGAACTACCGGCTGTGCAACAGCGACAGCGTGGTGACCTTGCCGGACGGGCGCGACTTCTACATCCCCGGCGGCGGCCCGTGGCCGGCGATCCCGGGCGAGGAGTGGTACGCGGAGGAGGTCCAGACGGTGGCGATCAAGGGCGCACCGATGACGATCGTCAACAACACGGCGGCGATCACCAAGAAGCTCGACGAGTGGAACCTTTCGCACGGCTGGCCGTTCGTCCCCGGTGAGTCCGAGGGCGCGCCGACCACCAGCGCGGGCGAGACCGGCGGGTCCGGCGGCACCGGCGGGTCCGAGAGCACCGCGGGCGGCCTGGGCGGCGACGAGGGCTGCGGCTGCCGCAGCGACAACGGCTCCCAGGGCGCGCTGTGGCTCGGCCTGTCGGCGCTCGGCCTGCTTGGTCTGCGTCGCCGTCGCGCCTGAGCTGCTACGCAGGTCCTGTCCCGAAGGCCAGGTGCGGGCCCGGCGAGCACGTCTCGTCCGGGCCTCGCGCCATTTAAGTGCTGCGAACGCCGAGACCGCATCGCGCGGCGCTGGCGTTCGGGTCCGCATCGTGGGACTGTGGGGGTCCTACCTCTGAATTGGGAGAGCTTACGATGCGACGATTGACCTCGAAGTGGTTGCGGGTTGCGAGTGGTTTGGCGCTGGCGGGTGCGGCGGGTGTGATGCTGACGCCGGGGACGGCGGATGCGTGCGGCGGGACGTTCTGTGACGGTGGTGTGCCGGGCCCGATGCCGGTGGACCAGAGCGGTGAGAACGTGCTCTTCGTGATCGGTGACACCTTGAGCGAGGTACACATCCAGATCACGATCGACCCGGACACGAACGCGGAGCAGTTCGGATGGCTGGTGCCGCTGGCAACGGTGCCGGAGTTCTCGGTCGGCTCGCAGCCGCTGTTCGACGCGCTCCGGGGGATCTCGGTGCCGCAGTACGACATCACGACCAGCTTCGAGGACTGCGGCTCGCCGGCGACGAGCAGCGGCGGCACCTTCCCCAACAGCAGCAGCGACCCGACGGCCGGCGAGGGAGCGGGTTCCACCAGCGGCGACGGCGATCCGACGATCCTCAAGCAGGAGACGGTCGGTGCGTTCGAGGTGGTGGTGCTGATGGACACCGAGGTCGGGCCGATCAAGCAGTGGCTGCTCGACAACGGGTACGTGTGGGACGTCAAAGCCGAGCCGATCCTGATGGAGTACCTGGCGGAGGGCAACGTGATCGCGGCCCTGAAGCTGCGGACCGACGCGGACGTGCAAGATGTCCACCCGATCACGCTGCGCTACCCGTCGAGCGAGACCTGCTTCCCGCTGCGGCTGACGCGGATCGCGGCGGTGGAGGACATGGACATCCGGGTGTTCGTGCTGGCAGAGGAGCGCGCGGCGCCGACCAACTACCGGCACGTGCTGGTCAACCCGCTGAAGATCGACTGGCTGACGCGGGCGCTGAATTACAAGGATGTCATCACGCAGGCGGTGGACGCGTTCGAGGCGGACGGCCGGGCGTTCGTGACCGAGTACGCGGGCACGAGCGCCGGGGCCAACTCGTCGGCCGTCTACAGCCCGAACTGGGATGACACCAGCTTCGTCGGGCTCGACCCGGTCGAGGTCGTCAACACGCTCAATACGCAGGGCCTCGGCGCTTGCACCGACACCTTCAACTGCCAGTGGCTCCACCCGCTGATCTTCCCGCTGCTGCTCGAGTTCCTGCCGCCGCCGGTGGGCGCCGATCCGGCGGACTTCTACGCGTACCTTGCGAACTACGCGGCGGACATCGACGTGGCGAAGTGGGGCAACGGGGACGCCTTCGCGGCGGCGCTGCTGGTCCGGGTGATCGAGCCGGGCATCCACGCGGACGAGCTGCTCACGACCTGGCCGTACCTGACGCGCATGTACACGACGATCTCGCCGGCCGAGATGATGGAGGACCCGATCTTCCACTTGAATCCTGATCTGGCCGAGGTCGAGAACATCCGCGTCGCCAATAACTACGTGCTGTGCAACAGCGACAGCGTGGTGACCTTGCCGGACGGGCGCGACTTCTACATCCCCGGCGGCGGCCCGTGGCCGGCGATCCCGGGCGAGGAGTGGTACGCGGAGGAGGTCCAGACGGTGGCGATCAAGGGCGCACCGATGACGATCGTCAACAACACGGCGGCGATCACCAAGAAGCTCGACGAGTGGAACCTTTCGCACGGCTGGCCGTTCGTCCCCGGTGAGTCCGAGGGCGCGCCGACCACCAGCGCGGGCGAGAGCGGCACCGGCTCGACCGGCGGGACCGGCGGGTCCGAGAGCACCGCGGGCGGCCTGGGCGGCGACGACGAGGGCTGCGGCTGCCGCAGCGACAACGGCTCCCAGGGGGCGCTGTGGCTCGGCCTGTCGGCGCTCGGCCTGCTTGGTCTGCGTCGCCGTCGCAGCTAGCCCGACGCGTGAATGTCCCATCGGACATGTCCTCAGGGGCATGTCCGATGGACCTCGTGCGGACTACATGTTGGCGACGCGATGCACGACCCACCACAGGTTGGCGGCGTGTTGTTCGGGCAACTCGCGGCGGACGACGCGGAGGTTGTTGCAAAGGGTCTCGATGGCGCGATCGAGGGCGACGGCCTTGCGCTGCTCGACCTGCACGGCGTAGCCGATCGGCTGCCACGAGGTGCCCCAGGGGATCTGCCAGCACATCAGGCGCTCGCCGGGCTTGACCAGGCTCGAGGCGTTCTTGTCGAGGGCGCTGACCTGCTCATCGCGTACGAGGTCCCGGCCGCGCATGCGCTGCTTGCCGGGGTGCACGTCGTCGATGCTCATGACCACCAGCCGCGCCTGCAACAGGGCGTCGAGCGCGGCGCGCTGGCGGCCCTCGAGCGGTAGGCCCGCCTCGGCGAACAGGTCGACCACACGGATGCCCTTGGGGTCGCGGTAGGTGTAGAGGAAGAAGCTGTAGAAGGCGGTGCGGATGCCGGAGTTCTCGCGCTCCTCGGGGGTCGCGGCGCCGAAGAAGCCCTTGGCCACCACGTTGACGAGCGGGCCGAGGCGACGGTTGGCGAACGCGGCGAGCATCGTCTCGACGCGCTCGAAGTCGGCGCGCTCGTAGCGGCCAAACTTCGACTTGACCACCTCGCCCTCGCGGCCGCGCGGCGCGACCTTGGCGGGCGGCCTGGCGGTCGCCAGCAGGCGGGCCTCCTCCGTGGCGATCGGGCCGGTGCCGCGTCGCTTGCGGCGCGAGCTGGCCTTGTCGTCGGCATGATTAACCTGATTAACCTGATTAACCTGATTAACCTGATCAGCCTGTTCAACCTGTTCGTGTGTGTGTTCGGTCATCGATTCAGGTCCCGGCTAGCCTTGCTTGCACACGCCGTCTTCGCAGCGGTCGCACTCGTTCTTGGTGCAGTCGGCGCAGGTCCCATCGGTGCGGGTGCGCGGCACGGTGATCGAGGGGTTGATGCCGGGCGCGAGCTGGGTCGGCGCCGCCGCGTTGGAGAAGCACGGCTTGGTGACCATCGGATCGTCCGCGGCGGCCCAGGTCTCCACCGTGAGGCTGTAGTTGCGCTGCCCTGCCATCGCGCTCCAGGGCAGTTCGGAGGTGGTGTGCGCGCTGTCAAAGTCGTGGCAGGTCCCCACGATCGGGAAGGCGGCGTCCATGTCCATTTTGGGGTCGATGAGCGTGACTGTGTCGACCGCGGCGCCGTTCTCGTCGAGCAGCGTGACGATGGTGGTGCCGAGCGCGAGCACGCCGAATTCATAGGCGTCCTCCACGCAGGCGCGGGGGTTCGGCGCGCCCTCGTAGGGCAGGTATTCGACCGAGAAGCGCAGCGACTCGTTGAACGGCGCGAGGAAGCTGTCGATCCCGAGGTCGACGGCGATCGGGACGAAGCCGAAGCCGAAGCTGCTGACCGTGAACTCGGCGTCCGGGCCGGCGATCGCCTGCGTGACGGCGACGTCGCCGACGCCCAGGCCCTCGACGGCCCAGGTGTGGGTGCCGGGCGGCAGGTACGCGCTAAAGGACTGCGGCACGGTGGTGCATGGGATCCGCTGGGCGCCGACGCCGTCGAGGATCACCCGCAGGCCGGTGACGCCGAGGCCTACGCAGGTGGCGAGCGGGTTGCCGCCGAGCAGCGTGGCCTGGAAGGTGAAGAGGGTCGCGCTGTTGTCGAGGCTCTCGCGGGTCTCGCCCTGACGACACGCGAGGTCGGCGGCGTCGATGTTGCCGTCGCGGTCGTTGTCGACGCCGTCGTCACACTCGCTGATACCGACCAGGCGAAAGCCGTCGACGAGCTGGCCCTCGCCCGACGCGCGCACGGTGATGGTCTGCTCGGCGCGGCCGAGCAACTCGCCGGCGTCCTCGCGGATCAGGCCGCGGCGGGTCAGACCAACGATGGTGACGTCGTACTCACCGGCGCCGATCTCCGGGCCCGCGACGGTGCCCTCGGGGAAGTTGAAGGCCTCCGGGAAGCACGGGTACTCGCGGCTGTCGACCTCGCTGTTGTCGGCGCGGTCGAAGGTGGTGACGCGCACGCGGCTGAGGCCGAGCTCACTGCACTGACGCACGGACAGCAGGGTCTTCTCGGCGTCCGCGGCGTCGCGCCCGACCTGCCAGCGCAGCACGAAGCTGGGGTCCTCGGCGCAGGCCGTGGCGAGCACGAGCCCGAACGCGGCGAAGGAGAGGCGGGGGCGCGGCATCCGTGCGTGTCTAGCCGTCGCGGCCGGGCTTGGCAAGATCGACCGCGAGCGCCTGGCCGGCCGCATCGCCGGGTGTGTGTGCGAGGCGCCACCTGGGTCCGTGCGTGGGTCGATCGTGGTCATGTCAGATCTCCGGCTCAGGGCGCGCAGGTCGGGTCGGGCGTGCAGCAACTGGCGAGGTCTAGCCGGGTGCGGCCCGCCTCGGCGCTGGCGACGATGTCGTCGAGGCCGAGCACGAACAGGTAGACCTGCAGATCGGTGACGAGGCCGGGCTCGACGGTGCGGCTGCGCGGGCCGGGGGCCAGCGCGCAAGGCGGGCTAAGCGTGCAACTGCAACCGTCCGCGTCCGGGGTGGCGATGAGGTCGACCTGGAAGTCGTAGGGGGCGGCCGGGCGGGCCTTGACGACCGAGAAGCCGCGAGCGGCGCTGCAATCGTAGCGCAGGAGGTCGAGCTGGCAGGCGGGGTCGTCGCAGCCGCCAGGACAGCCGGGCTCGCACAGGCGCACCTGGATCTGCAGGCCGTAGGCGGCCGCGGTGTCGGTGCCGGGCAGGGTGCCCATGAACTCGCAGGTGTCGCCGAGCTGGCCCGAGGGGAACACCTGGGCGCCGCCGCGATCGACGATCGTCCAGTTTATTTCGACCTCGCCCTCGTCGTGCACACAGGTGACGCTCGCCAGCATCGCCAGTATCGCCAGCGTCGCCAGTGCAGTGCGCATGGCCCAGGGGGTGAAAGCGAGCCGGCGACCGGGAGCGGGCACGGCCGCGAGGATAGCACCGTAGACCGCCGGTCCCCGCGGTTTGACGGGGGGCCCGGGGGCCGTGTAGCCTGCCGGCGTGCTGCTGCTCTCCTCTATGCCCCTGCTCGCCGAGGTCGATGTCCTGCGCATGATGTTTGGGGGCTCACTCGTTGGAGTCACGACGTCGTGCATCTTGACGGCCGCGACGGTGCTGTGCCAGTTCGTCATCTTCTACAAGCTGGTGGCGATCAGCCAGGCGCAGTCGCAGTCGATCACCTTCCTCGACAAGTTCTGGGAGAGCAAGCGCCTCGACGAGATCTTCCGGCAGGCCGAGGCGCTCAAGTACAGCCCGCTGGCGGCGATGTTTCGCGCCGGCTACATCGAGCTGTCCAAGGTCAAGAGGGGCCAGCAGGGCTCCGAGACCGGGGCCATGCACGAGAAGATGGACGGCATGGCGAACATCGAGCGCGCCCTGGCCCGCGCCAAGGTGAGCGAGATGACCAAGCTCGAGAACCTGCTGCCTTTCCTGGCCACGGTCGGCTCGGCGGCTCCGTTCGTCGGGCTGTTCGGCACGGTGTGGGGCATCATGGTGGCCTTCACGGACATCGCGGCGCAGGGCAAGGCCGACCTGGCGACGGTCTCCGGGCCGATCGGCGAGGCGCTCATCTCCACGGCGGTCTCCCTGGCCGCGGCGATCCCGGGGCTCGTCGCCTACAACTACTTCAATCGCCGCGTAAAGGTCCTCGGCTCCGAGATGACGACCTTCGGCAGCGACTACCTCAACATCCTCAAGCGTCACTTCTTCTAAGATATGGCTGGTCTCCTCGAAGACGGAATCTACGGCGAGGGTCCGGTCGCCGGCATCAATGTCACGCCGCTGGTCGACGTGATGTTGTGTTTGCTCATCATCTTCATGGTGTCGACGCCGCTGATGGGCCCCGAGGCCCCGATGACGATCGCCATCCCCAAGGCGGTCGGCAGCCCGGTCGCGGAGGAGCTGTTCCTGCTGGCGACGATCTCGATCGACGCCAAGGGCAGCGTGTTTCTGGGCACGGTCGGCCTGTCGAGCGATCCGGTGACCCTCGGCAATGAGCTGAGCAACAACGCCAAGCTCAAGGAGGCCGGCATGGTCTTCATCCAGGGCGACGAGAACATCCCCTTCGACCGCATCGTGGATGTGCTGGTCGCGTTACGTACTGCGGGCGTCTCCAAGGTCGGTTTTCTCACCGACCCAAGGGGCGAGCGCAAGCCAGCGACTTGAGTCCGTATGAGCCTGTAAGCCAGGACCGGCCCGCCGACGTTTCGGCCCGGAGGAGCGCCACCATGTCCGAGCAGATCAAGGTCCGAACCACTCCCGCGCTGTTGTCGCCGTTCGTGTCGATCGGCCGCGAGTTCGGGGTCCTGTTCGGTAACCCGGTGGCGATGATCGGCGGCTTCGTCGGCTCGACCGCGTTTATGGGCGGCATCGTCGGATTTATGTTGTTCGGGCCGACGATCGTCAACGCCGAAGAGGCCGAGGAGGACGACGAGCTCGATATGGAGTTCATGCCCGGCGAGCTGATGCGCAAGGGCCCGCAGATGAACCCGGAGGACATCCCGGAGAAGATCATCGTCGAGGAGCTGGTCGCCGCGGAGGCGGAGGCGGAGGCCAAGGTCACCATCGACGAGAAGGCGCAGCCCGACCCGGAGGTGAAGAAGGCCGACAAGCCCAAGCCGGACATCAAGGCGACCGAGAAGCCGGACCCGAACAAGAAGGGCGCCAAGGAGGGGACCAAGAATCAGGACAAGAACACGCCCTACGACGACCTGCCGACGGTGAAGGAGCTGCCTGGTAATCCCTTCGGCGACCCGAACGGCTGGTCCGACATGGCGAAGGACGGCGACCCGTGGGCGACCGCCGTCATGGGGGCGCTCAACGGGATGAAGGTCGGGGCGTACGCGGGTCAGGGCACGCAGGCGGCGTATCAGTTCCAGTTGGTGGTCTGCGCTGATGGTCGCGTCGACGACGTGCGCACCAAGAAGTCCTCGGGCGACCCCAAGCTCGACGGGGCGATCACCAATGCGCTCGAGTCGCTCAAGCTGCCCAAGGCGCCGCCGGACATCGCCAAGCAGTTGGCGGGCGGCTGCAAGAAGATCCCCTACATCTTTACGTGGAGCGGCTCGGGTCAAAAGGGCAAGGTCAAGTGAGCCGGTCGGCGATGATCGATCTCATGGAGATCGCTCGAAGCTTCGGTCGCTGAACTCCTCCAATATGGCCAGCGGGGCCGTTGGCTTGCGGGAGCCCCGCACGGCCCGGGAGCCCGTGGCACCGGTCCCGGATACCCAAAGGCAGCGGCGATATTGCCGGAGGCGAGGCCCGTGACCGGCCAAAGCGGGCCAACTTTGAGGGCGCCGGGGGGTTCCTTTGCCTACGGGCCACATGTATGGTTCTACCCGCTCACGCTCAGAGGTCTTTGTCGCCATGAAGCGCACGCTGCTCGGAACATCCCTTCTCGCCTCCTTCCTCCTCGCCGGTGGGTTCTACGCCGGTCAAGACCCTGCGATCGCCAACGCGGCTGCCCCGGGCAGCAACGTGGAGCTCGGTGGGACCGGCTTTCGTCTGCTGCGCCTCGCTGTGCCCGCGGACGGCCGCATCGGTGACATCCTCCGAAAGAACGCCACGATCTCGGGCGGCTTCGAAGTGATGGACCGGCGCTCGATCCCGGCGGGCCTGATCAAGGCCACCAACTTCGACAAGAAGGGCTGGCAGGACATCGGCTCCGAGTCTGTCATCTTGGCCGACGAGATCAGCGGGCAGTTCAAGTTTCGCCTGTACGACCTCGGCTCGGGCGACAAGCCGGTGCTGTCGCGCGGCTACGCCTCGAACGACCCGCTCAAGGCGGCCAACCGCTTCATGAACGACGTCATCGAGCATTACACGAAGACGCCCGGCGTATTCGGCTCGCGCATCGCGTTCGTCCGCACCAACCGCAACCCGACCGTCACCAAGAACGTGTACTCGGTCGAGATGAACGGCGAGGCTCCGAGCGCGGTGACCAACAACCGCTCGCTCAACGTGCTCCCGTCGATCGGTCCGGGCGGCCAGGTGCTGTTCACCAGCTACGCCAAGCGTAACCCCGATTTGTGGATGAGCGGCGGCGGCTCGCTGTCTCGTGTCTCGACCCAGCCGGGCCTCAACCTCGGTGGCGCGATGTCTCCGGACGGCTCGACGATCGCCCTGACGCTGTCCAAGGACGGTAACTCGGAGATCTACACGATCGACACCAGCGGCGGCATCAAGGCCCGCCTGACCAACAACGCCGCCATCGACGGCTCGCCGAGCTGGTCGCCTGGCAGCAACCAGATCGCGTTCGTGTCGAGCCGCTCGGGCGGCCCGCAGGTGTTCCGCATGGGCTCCACCGGGGCCGGCGCGACCCGCATCAGCAAGCAGGGTAACTACAACCAGACCCCCGACTGGAGCCCTGGCGCCGGTCCCCGCGCCAACATGGTCGCCTACGCTGGTCGCGACAACAGCAACCGCTACGACATCTTCGCGGTCGACGTCGGCGGCGGCAAGCTGACCCGCCTGACCCAGAACCCCGGCCGTAATCTCGACCCGAGCTGGTCGCCCGATGGCCGCATGATCGCGTTCCAGTCGACCGTCGGCGGCATCGTCGTCGCCAACGAGCAGGGGAACAATCAACAGCAGATCGCCAAGGCCGGTACCACGCCGGACTGGGGTCCGCGCGCGAACTGAGTTCGCTGGTGCTCACGGCCTCTCCGAGGCCCGGGTCGCGGCTCCGTCGGACTGAGATGCGAGCGACATGTCCCGGGGCACTGGCCTGCGGGACATGTTGCGTTTTAGGGTGAGATCCATGCGGGCTGTCATCGACATCGGGACCAACAGCGTGTTGTTGCTGCTGGCGCGGCGGGGGCCAGACGGTGCCCTCGAGGTGCTGCGCGACCAGAGCACGATCACGCGGCTGGGTCAGGGCGCTGGTGCCTCGGGGATGCTCGCGCTGGCGGCGATCACTCGCACGGTCGAATGTCTCGCGGCGTATCGCGCGACCGCCGAGGCGGCGGGGGCCGAGCGCATCGTGGCGGTGGCCACCGAGGGCGTGCGCATGGCCAGGAACCAGAGCGACTTCCTCGAGCCTGCGGCCGAGGCTCTGGGGGTCGCGGTGCGGCTGCTCAGCGGTGCGGAGGAGGCGGAGCTCAGCTACCTCTCGGTCGCGCGCGAGACCCCGGGGAGCGGGCCGCTGCGGGTGCTCGACATCGGCGGCGGTTCGACGGAGCTGGTCATCGGCGAGGGCCTCGAGGTGCGCGCCGCGGTCTCGCATCCGGTCGGCTCGGTGCGCCTGACGGAGCGCCTGATCAGCGCCGACCCGCCGACGTCGGCGATGGTCGAGGCGGTGCGTGGCGCGGCTCTGGCGGCGTTTCGGGCGCTGCCGGTGACGCCGCATCCGGTGTTGCACGCGCTGGCGGGCACCGCGACGACGACGGCGGCGCTGCTGCTCGAGCTGGCGGTATACGACCGCATACGGGTCGACGGCAGCCGCTTCACGGTCGCGCAGGTCGAGGCGTTGCGCGACGCGCTGGCCGGCGAGACGCTCGCGCAGCGCTGTGAGCGGCCGGGGCTCGAGCGCGGTCGCGCCGACGTGATCGTCGCGGGTGTCACGATCTTGCTGGCGGCGCTCGAGCACTGCGGCGCCGAGACTCTGGTGGTGCGCGACCGCGGGCTGCGGTTCGCGTTGATGTGAGTTTTTGCCCCAAATGGGGCAGGGCTGCGCGAATGGGGTACCCTGGCCGGGATGCGCGTCGACCTGCACTGCCACTCGACCCACTCGGACGGCAGTTGTAGCGCCGACGAGGTGGCGACGCGGGCGGGTCTGCGGGGGGTCGAGCTGTTCTGTCTGACCGACCACGACAGCCTGGCGGGCTACGCGGCGACCCAGGCGGCGCTGCCGGGGGTCACGGTGCTCCGCGGCGTCGAGCTGAGCTGCAAGCACGACAGCCGCACGATCCACCTGCTGATCTATGGCGTGCAGGACGGGCCGGGGAAGGACGCGCTCGAGGAGCGGCTGGTGGGCGTGCAGGACGACCGTCGCGCGCGCCTGCGGGCGATCGTCGGGCGCCTGGAGGAGCTCGGCATCCACCTCGACGTCGAGCAGATCCTTCGTGACACCGCGGGACGTACGCCCGGACGCCCGGACATCGCACGCGCTCTGGTCGCCGTGAAGGCGGTCCGTAGCATGCGCGAGGCGTTCGCTCGGTTCCTCCACGACAACGGGCCCGCCGACGTGGCGTTCGCTCGCATCACGCTGGCCGAGGGCCTCGCGCTCGGGCGCGCCGCCGGGGCCCGCATGTCGCTGGCCCACCCGCATACGCTGCGCAGCGCGGCGCTCGTCGCCGACATCTATCGCCGCCACCGCGCCGACGGGCTCGAGGGTATCGAGGCGTTGTACGGGCGCTACGCCCACGCCGAGCGCGAGGTCTGGCTGCGTATGGCGAAGCAGATGGACCTGTTCGTGACCGGCGGCTCCGACTTTCACGGCGAGGCGATGCCCGATGTCACCCAGCCCGGCATCGAGCTGCACGAGCCGCACGCGACCCGCCTGCGCGCCTGGCTCGGGGTCTGACGCGGGCGAGGCGATATGGCCCAAGGGACAGGTCCGGAGGGACAGGTCGACGAGGCGCCCGCGCTGTTGTTGGCGGTGCGCGGGCTGTGCGTCGACCGCCCGGACGGTAGCCCGCTGCTGGTCGACGTCGGGCTCGAGCTGCGCGCGCGCGAGGTGGTCGCGGTGTTCGGCGCGAGCGGGGCCGGCAAGTCGACGCTGACGACGGCGCTACACGAGCCGGACAGCCTGCGCGAGCGGGGGTTCGCGGTGCGGACGGGGCCATGCGTGGTGGCGACGGCGGTCGGCATCGTGCCGCAGCGCGGGGCGCTGTTTGACCACCTCAGCGCCTCTGACAACATCGCGCTGGCGCTGCGCAACGCCGAGCCGCCGGCGCTGGCGACCCCCGAGGCGGTGGCCGGGTGGATCGCGCGGGTCGACTTGCCGGCTTCATGGGGCGAGCGGGGCAGGGTGGTCGCGCAGGTCAGCGGCGGCGAGGCGCAGAGATTGGCGGTGGCGCGTACGCTCGCGGGCGGGCGGCGGATCTTGCTGCTCGACGAGCCCTCGGTCGGGCTCGACCCGCACCGGATCACGCTGCTGGCCGCGACCCTGCGCCGGCAGATCGAGGAGGGCGACGCGGCGGCGCTGGTGGTCACGCACGACCTCGGCTTCGCGGCGGCGCTCGCCGATCGTTTCCTCTACATGGACCCGGGGCTGCGGCGGCTGGTCGAGCTCGAGGTGCCGCGGGCGCGTAGCGCCGACGAGGTGCCGGCGGTCGAGCAGGCGCTGGCCGCCGCGGTGCGCGACCGCCTGGCCCGAGAGACAGCCTCGCATGGGAGCTCGCGGGCGCCTCGGTGGAGCGCGCGCGCGGCGATCGACGAGTGGCTGGCGCCCTTCGCGGTGGCGGCGCGGGTGCTGGCGGCGATCCCCGCGGCGCTGCGACGGCCGCGGGACTTCACCGAGGTGACGCGCGTGACGCTGTCGCAGGCGTTGTGGCGACCGGCGCCGTTCTTCGTGATCGTGTCGCTGCTGGTCGGCTGCACGCTGCTCTACATCTTTCATCGGGCGCTCGGGGGTGGCGGATTACCGGTGCGGCCGGACCGGGTGTTCTCGCTGATCGGCTCGATGCACGTGCTGGCTCTGGCGCCGCCGTTGTCGGCGATCCTGTTCGCGGCGACCTCGGCGAGCGCGATCACGGCGTGGCTCGGCGGGATGTCGCTGACCCGCCAGACGATGGCGCTGCGCGGGCTCGGGATCGCCGAGGCGCGCTATCTGTGGCTGCCGGCCTGGCTGGTGCTGGCGGGCGCGTACGTGCTGCTGGCGGCGGTGTTCACCGCGGGCATGATCGCGGGGGGCGCCTTGTATCTGCGGCTGCGCGTGCCGGAGGCCGGCGACGCGCTGGCGCTGGTCACCGCCGACATCCTCGACCCGCCGGCCGAGCGGGCGGTGTTTCGCGCGCGGGCGCTGGTGCTGGTGCTGATCTACGCGGTGGGCATCGCCAGCGACGCGGTCGCCAAGGGCGCGCGCGAGAAGACCAGCGCCGAGTCGGTGACGGCCGCGATGGTCCGCAGCGTGATGGCCTGTACGCTGTGGGTGGTGGCGATCGAGCTGCTCTCACTGGTGGTCGTGTATGGCGCGCGGGGCTGAGGCGCGGCGCTTCGCGCTTGCGGGCCTCGGGCTCGCGGCGCTCGCCTTCGCGGGCTCGCGGGAGCTGTTGCGCAGCAGCGCGTTGGCCGAGCCGTTTCGCGTGATGGTCGAGCGACCGGCGCGGGTCGTGGGCGATGCGGAGGGGCTGCGCTGGCGGGGTACGGTGTCGCCGGCGGCGCTGTCGTCACGACTCGAGCTGTCGGTGGACGGGGTGCCGGTCGCGGCGAGGGTCACGGACGGGGTGGTGGAGGCGGAGCTCGGGCACGTCGGGCCCGGGCATCACCTCGTCGAGCTCGACCTGCGCCAGCGCGGCGGACGCGGGCAGACGGTCACCGATACGGTGCTGGTCGGGCCGTTCGCGGACATGTCCGAACAGACAGATTGCGCGCTGTCGCTGACGATCGCCGAGCACGCGATCCAGCGGCTGGTGGTGCCTCCGCTGCAGGAGAAGTTGTTGGCAGCGGCGCGCGACATGCCGCTGCTCGGGCCGGACACGAAGCTGGAGCGCGCCGAGCTGACGCTGCTCAAGGACTCGCTGCGCGTGGAAGTGACGCTGGCGGGCGTCAACACGGTGGCGGTCGACGCCTATCTGCAGGTGCGTCCGAGCGGGCCGCGCGGGCTGGCGCTGGCGCTGGTGTGGCTCGGGCCGGTCGAGTTCCACGGAGAGTTACGCACGCAGGCGACGGTCGCCGGGGCGGCGGTCGGGGCGGCGTTGACCGGCCCGCTGGCGCCGGTCGGTGCGGTGGCGGGATATATCCTGACGGACAGGTACGTCGGCAAGCGGGCGCAGCGCGAGGTACGCGAGCAGCTCGGCCGCGGGCTCGAGTCGGCCGCGAGTTTTCCGCTGTTGCCGGAGCGAGCCGACCTGATGGGGCACGCGCTCTCGGAGGTCGCGCTGGAGTTTTGTGGACCGGTGACGATCGCCGCGGGGACGGGGATCTCGACGATGTTGGCGCTGCGATCGCTGCGGCCGCCCCTCGCGGGTCCGGGCGCGGTGCGGCGTGGCGTGCTGCTGCCGCCGCCGAAGGAGGATGGATCCGACGTGCGGCTCGACATCTCGATCGACGCCGTCAACGCGCTGCTGCACGCGTGGACCGGCAACGGGCTGCTCACCGGGCGTGTGGACGGGGCGGCGTGGGTCGAACAGATCGACCGCGCACTGCAAGAATGGACGCTGCTCTCGCTGGCCCGGATCGAGGTGACCCGGGCGCCGGTGGTGATGGCGGCGGACCAGGGCCGGGCGGCCCCGGGCGGTCCCGCGTGGGCGCTGAGCTTCGGCGGGCTGCGCCTCGAGCTGCGTGGAGGCGAGGCCGCGGGCGCAGTGGTCGCGTCCGGTCGCGGGTGGATCACGCCGCGCTTCGACCCCGACAGCGGATGGCTCGAGCTGGGCGGTGTGGTCGATCGTCTGCGACTGACCTGTATCGAAGGACAGGTGCTCACGCCCTGCTTCGGCGCGCTGCTCGAGCTCGGCGAGGTCGAACAGCGGCTCGGCGCGGCCCTGGCCCCGGGGACAGGTCGGCTGCCGAGCCTCGACCTGCGCGCGCTGCTGCGTACGCGCACGCAGGTGCTGCGCCCGGAGGGGCTCGACGTGGAGAGCTTGACGATCACGGTGCCCGCGGGGCACCCGGGCGTGCTGCGGGTCGGCGCGCGGCTGCGCGAGCACCCGAGGTGACACGCGGTAGGTGAGGTCTGGACGGATGTGCGCGAGCGTGGAAGGGCCGAGAGCGGGCCGCTCGCGTGACGCATTCCACGCACGTGGCAGCGCGCGCCGGGGACACCGATGCTGCAGCGGGCTCGTCGCGGAGTGAGGTCGTAATGGGCGTCCCGGGTTGCGGATCGGCCTCTCTCCGGCATCCTCGGCGGATGCTCGAGCGTTCGACGAGGTCACGGGTTGGCGCGTGGGTGGTGTGCATCGCGGCGGCGGGTTGCGGGGGCGACCCGGGGGCGACCGGCGCGGGCACGGGGACCGGCACTGGGACCGGCATCACCGGCATCACCGGCATCACCGGCACCACCGACATCACCGGCATCACCGGCATCACCACCCTGACCACCAGCGGAGCCAGCGACAGCGAGCCGACCGCTGGCAGCGACGGTCTGACGACCAGCGGCGGGGTGCGCCTTGACGTCGGCAATACGTCGGCCGTGGACACGGAGGGCTGCGCCGACGCGGTGGTGAAGTTCGAGGCGCAGACGCCGACGGTGCTGCTGCTCATCGATCAATCCGGGAGCATGACGGAGGACTTCGGCGGCACCGACCGCTGGGGCGCGGTGTACGACGCGCTGCTCGACCAGAACGACGGGCTCGTCCCCGACCTCGAGGACAAGATCCGGTTCGGCATGGCGCTGTACACCAGCTTCGACGGCAACGAGGGTGGCGAGTGCCCGGTGATCACCGCGACCGTGCCGGCGCTCAACAACTACGCGGCGATCGAGGCCAGCTACGACGCCGCCAAGCCGGAGGACGAGACCCCGACCGGCGAGTCGATCGCCGCGGTCACGCCGACCCTGGTGATGGACCCGTCTCCGGGCAACAAGGTGATCGTGCTGGCGACTGACGGCGAGCCCGACACCTGCGCCGAGCCGAACCCGCAAAATGGGCAGCAAGCGTCGGTGGAGGCGGCCGCCGCCGCGTTCGAGCAGGGCGTGCGGATCTACGTGATCAGCGTCGGGGATGAGGTCAGCGACCAGCACCTGCAAGACGTGGCGAACGCTGGCGTCGGCGTCGGCCAGGGCGACCCGGACGCGCCCTTTTATAAGGCCAACGACGCGGACGCGCTGGCCGCCGCGTTCGCGGAGATCGTCGAGGGGGTCCGAGACTGCAAGCTCGACCTCGACGGGAAGGTCGCGGAGGGCGGCGAGGCCGAGTGCAAGGTGTCGGTCAATGACGTGCCGGTGCCGTATGGCACCGAGGACGGCTGGCAGCTCAACGGCCCCAGCGAGATCGAGCTGGTCGGCGGGTCCTGCGACGCGATCCAGGACGGAGATGTCGAGGTCTCGATCGAGTGCGCGTGTGGCATCGTCACGCCGGTCGGGTAGGCGGCCTGGCCTACGAGGTCTCGCGCAGGCGGGCGAGCAGGGCGTCGACGTTCTTCTTGGCGTCGCCGTAGAGCATGCGTGTGCAGTCTTTATAGAACAGCGGGTTATCGACGCCGGCGTAGCCGACGCCCTTGCCGCGCTTCATGACGACGACGAGCCGCGACTTCCAGACCTCGAGCACGGGCATGCCGGCGATCGGGCTGCTGGGGTCGTCCTGGGCGCCGGGGTTGACGATGTCGTTGGCGCCGATGACGAGGACCACGTCGGTGGTGGGGAAGTCTTGGTTAATCTCGTCCATCTCCATGACGACGTCGTAGGGGACGTTGGCCTCGGCGAGCAGCACGTTCATGTGCCCGGGGAGGCGGCCGGCGACGGGGTGGATCGCGAAGCGGAAGTTGACGCCGCGGGTCTTGAGCAGCTTGGTGATCTCGGCCACGGGGTGCTGGGCCTGGGCGACGGCCATGCCGTAGCCGGGCACGACGATGACGTCGCGGGCCTCGCGGAGGGCCTCGACGACCTCGTCGAGGGACATCTCCTTGGCGTCGACGACGGGCCCGCCGAGCGGCCTGGGTGCCGGGGCGCCGCCGTCGCTGCCGAAGCCGCCGGCGATGACGCTGAGGAACGACCGGTTCATCGCGCGGCACATGATGTACGAGAGGATCGCGCCGCTGCTGCCGACCAGGGCGCCGGTGACGATCAGCAGGTCGTTGGAGAGCATGAAGCCGGCGGCGGCGGCGGCCCAGCCGGAGTAGCTGTTGAGCATCGACACGACGACGGGCATGTCGGCGCCGCCGATCGCCATGACCATGTGCACGCCGATCAGGCAGGCGATGCCGGTCATAATGAGCAGCGGCTGGAGGCCGTCGACGTGGCCGCCGGCGAGGAACTGGTAGCCGAGGAAGCAGCAGCCGAGGATCATCGCCAGGTTGAGGAGGTGGCGTCCGGGCAGCGCGAGCGGCTTGCCGCCGATGCTGCCGCGCAGCTTCAGGAAGGCGATGACGGAGCCCGTAAAGGTGATCGCGCCGATGAACACGCCGATGAAGATCTCGACGTTGTGGATCGTGCCTTCGGTGCCGGTCGGGTGGGCGCCGGGGTCGAGGAAGGAGGCGAGGCCGACCAGCACCGCGGCGGCGCCGACGAAGCTGTGGAGGATCGCCACCAGCTCGGGCATCGAGGTCATGGCGACGCGGGCGGCCAGGGTCGCGCCGATGACCGCGCCGGGGATGATGACCGCGGCGAGCATCGCGAAGCCGGTGCCGCGGACGTTCATCATGGCCTCAGCGTTCATGCCGAACGCGGTGGCGAGCACGGCGAGCAGCATGCCGATGATGCCGTAGAGGTTGCCGCGCCGCGCCGTCTCCTGGCGCGAGAGGCCGCCCAGGCTCATGATGAAGAGCGCGCTGGCGGCGATGTAGGTGACGGAGAGAAGGCTGTAGGACACGGTCTAGAACCTCACCTGCGGAACATCTTGAGCATGCGCTGGGTGACGAGGAAGCCGCCCGCGACGTTGACCGTCGCCAGGAGGACCGCCGCTGCGCCGAGGATCGTCGCGGCCGAGGTCGGCGCGCCCGAGACCTGCAACATGCCGCCGAGAATGATGATGCCGCTGATCGCGTTGGTGACGCTCATCAGCGGGGTGTGCAGCGCAGGCGCCACGTTCCATACGACCTGGTAGCCGATGAAGCAGGCCAGCACGAACACGGTGAAGTGGCTCAGGAAGGCCGGCGGGGCGCCGACGCCGACGCCGACCAGCAGCGCGCCAGCCAGGAGCAGCGGCAGCGGGCCGCTGGGCTCGCCCGCGGGCGCTCCGTGGTGGCCGCCGCCGTGGCCACGTGCCGCGGGCTTGTTCGGCATCGGCCTGACGACCGCCATCGGCTGGGTCTGCGGGAGCGGGGCGGCCGGCTTGGGCGCGGGCCACTTGAGCTCGCCGTCGCGGAGGATCAGGGCGCCACGCACGACCTCGTCCTTCTCGTCGACGCGGTAGTTGGCGGCCTTGCCCATGTCGTCGAGCAGGTGGCACAAGTTGCTGCCGTAGAGCTGGCTCGACTGGCTGGCCATGCGGCTCGGGAGGTCGGTGTAGCCGATGATCGTCACGCCGCCGTAGGTGACCTTCTCGCCAGGCACGGTCGCCTCGCAGTTGCCACCGGCCTCGGCGGCGAGGTCGACGACGACGGAGCCCGGGCGCATCAGCGCGAGCATGTCGCGGGTGATGAGCTTCGGCGCCGGACGGCCGGGGATGAGCGCGGTGGTGACGATGATGTCGACCTCCTTGGCTTGCCGGCGAAACAGGTCCATCTCGGCGGCGATGAACTCCTCGCTCATCGGCTTGGCGTAGCCGCCCTCGCCGGTGCCGTCCTCGGCGAAGTCGAGGAGCAGGAACTCGGCGCCCATGCTCTCGATCTGCTCCTTGACGACCGGCCTGGTGTCGAACGATCGAACGATCGCGCCGAGGCCCTTGGCGACGCCGATCGCGGCGAGGCCGGCCACGCCGGCGCCGATGACGAGCACCTTGGCGGGTGGCACCTTGCCGGCGGCGGTGATCTGGCCCTGGAAGAAGCGGCCGAAGTTGTTGGCGGCCTCGACGATCGCGCGATAGCCGGAGATATTGGCCATCGAGGACAGCGCGTCGAGCTTCTGCGCGCGCGAGATCCTGGGGACCGCGTCCATGGCGATCACGGTGGCCTTGCGCGCGGCCAACTTCTCCACCAACGCCTTGTTTTGCGCGGGGTAAATGAAGCTGACGAGGGTGCCGCCCTCGCGCAGCAGCGCGACTTCCTCGTCCGAGGGCGGGCGGACCTTGAGCACGAGGTCGGCGCTGGCCCACAGGCTCGGCGCGTCGTCGGCGATCTCGCAGCCGACGGCGGTGTAGGCGGTGTCGACGAATTCCGCGGCGACTCCGGCATTGGTCTCGACGAGGACGTCGAAGCCGAAGCTCTTGAGGCGCTTGGCGGTATCGGGTGTGGCAGCCACCCGACGCTCGCCCGGGTGGGTCTCCTTGGGGATGCCGATCTTCATGGTTTTGTGGACCTGCAGGGTCGCGCAGGGACCAGGTGACCCTGGAGCCGCGCCCCTGGATATCACGGCGGCACGGGGGGTGCATACCCCACGGAAGCTGGCGTACGGTGGGTCTGATGAGCGACCCCCTGAGCCACTTCGACCCGGGCGGCGCGGCCCACATGGTGGCGGTGACGGACAAGCCGGAGACCCCACGGACGGCGGTGGCCCGGGCCCGGATCCGCGTCGCGCCTGCTACCTTCGTGCGGATCTCGGACGGGACGGCGGGCAAGGGCGACGTGCTGGGGGTGGCCCGGCTGGCGGCGATCTCGGGGGCCAAGCGGACCCCGGACCTCATCCCGCTGTGTCACCCGGTCCGCCTGACGGGGATCTCGGTGGTGTTCACGCTGCGGGAAGATCTACCCGGCGTCGAGGTGCGGGTGGAGGTCGCGGCGGTCGACCGCACCGGGCCCGAGATGGAGGCGATGACCGCGGCGGCGGCGGCCGTCCTCACGATCTACGACATGTGTAAGGCCATGGACCGCGGCATGGTCATTGAGGCGGTCGAGCTGGTCGAAAAGACAGGTGGTAAGTCGGGCCAGTGGACGCGCAGCGGCGGCTAAAAAGCGCACCGCAGCACCTACTGCACCGCTGCACATCCGCGCCGGGCCTGCGAAGCGGGTGGCGCTCGCGGTCGCCGATGGCCTATGCTGCCGGCCATGATCGAGGCCGATCACGGCGGGCGCGCCGGCTCTGAGCCGGGGCGAGAGGATGCCGGCCCGCCGCGTACGGTGCTCCCCAAGCGCTGCCCGAAGTGTGGCGAGCGCTTCCCGGCCGACTTTCGCGTGTGCCCGCGCGACGCGGTCGAGCTGGAGCACGTGGTCGGTGGGGCCTTGGACCCGTATGTGGGGGCGACGCTGGCCAACAGCTACCGCATCGACGCGATCATCGCGGACGGCGGGATGGGCCGCGTCTACGAGGCGCACCACACCCGGCTGACGGGTCGCGCGCTGGCAGTGAAGATCTTGCACCGCAACCTCGTGAGCGACGTCGAGGTGGTCTCGAGGTTTCGCCGCGAGGCCGAGATCTCTGACGCGGTCGACCACCCGAACGTGGTCCGGATCTTCGACGTCAACAACACCGCCGACGGCGTGCCGTTCATCGTGCAAGAGCTGCTGGTCGGCGAGGACCTCGGGCAACGCCTCGAGCGCGAGGGCCGGCTGAGCATCCACGACACCGTACACATCCTCCGGCAGGTGTGTGACGTGCTGGCGGCGGTGCACGCCCGCGGGGTCATCCATCGCGACCTCAAGCCCAACAACCTGTTTTTGGTCGGTGACCCGCTGCGCCCGACGGTCAAGCTGATCGACTTCGGCATCGCGCGCCTGCGCGGGCCCGACGACGCCAAGGCGACCCAGACGGGGGTGGTGATGGGCACGCCCGCCTTCATGGCGCCGGAGCAGGCGCGCGGCGAGCGGGTCGACACGCGCGCCGATATCTATGCGGTCGGCGCGATCGCCTACTGCTGCGCGACGGGTCGGGCGCCGTATGACCTCGCGGACGCGGCGGCGGCCCTGCATGCGGTGCTGATGGTCGAGCCTCCGCGCCCCCGCGCGATCGCACCGGACCTGCCGGAGGACTTCGAGATGGTGTTGCAGAGGGCGATGGCCCGCGACCGTGAGGACCGCTACCCGACCCTAGCGACGCTCGGCGAGGCCTTCACCAGCTTCGCGGCGGCCGAGAGCTCGATCGTCGCGCCGGTGTCAGTCTCGCAGCTCGGCGGACGCAGCGAGGGGTCGCTGGCGGTGGTCGCCAGGCGTGCCCGGCCGGAGCTGGTGGCGATGTCGGCGGTGGGCTTCGTGCTGGTCGTCGGCGGGCTGGCCGAGGCGCTGACGGCCGTGTTCACCGCGACCTCGATGCCCGGCGCGGCGGGGTCACTCGCAGTGATCGCATCGGTGGCGGCCCTGGCGACGCCAGCGTGGTTGTACGCGCGCTTCCTGTACCAGCGCGTGTGGCCGAACAGTCCCCAGGCGCTCACGTGGTCGCGTAACGTCGGCCTGACGGTCAGCGTCGGCGCGTGCGCGTACGCGGCGACGTACCTGCTCGGGAGGCTCTACGACCTCGCGCTCGGCGAGGGCGACGGACCCGACGACTGGGGCAGGGTGGCGCCGTGGGTGCTCGGGATGGCGGCCGCGGTGGCAGCATGGTTCACGCGGGCCCGGAAGTCGCCGACGCGCGCGAGGGACCTGACCGAGCCCACTGACGGGCCGAACGCCGCGACGATCTGGACGGCGAAGAAGAGCTGAGGCTGCTAGCCCTGGGAGGGCGTCTCGCGCTCGCGCATGAGGGCGATGAGAAGCGGCACGACGAGGCGATCTCGGACGCGCCCGGTGCCGCTTTTAATCTCGATCAACGTTGGCAAGTCGAGGACCCGCAGGTGTAGATCGCCAGCTTCGATGGGCACGCACCGCGACGCGAGCTCCTCGTATCCCCGGCCGTCATGCAATCGGCAAAGGATGTCGAGTGGTCCGAGGTCGGTGATCAACTGAAGCTGCCCGCAGCCGCGCAGTGCGAGCGCGCTGGGCTCGAGACGACGTCCCGCCGGATCGCGGACGAGGGTTTCGTGAGCCTGAAGCATTGCCAGCAAGCGGTCCAGGTTCGCCTCGGACTGCTCGGGTACGATGTCGAGGTCCTGTGTCGTCGTCGGCGCGCCATGCAACACAGCCGCCGCACCGCCGACGATTACGAACGCGATCTCTCGCTCGCACAGGGCCCGTAACAGGCCCTCGAGATCAACGGTCGAGCGATGCACGGCGCAGGCGCTCGAGGGTGTTGGTGGCCTGTGTACACGCTCGCAGGCGCTCGAGAGGGGTCAAGCCGAGTGACCAGCGCAGCAGGGTCCGATCGATCTCGTAGGAAGCCTCGACGAGCTCGGGGTCCTGTTCCGCGATGGTGCGCTCGACCTCGGCGGCGGTCGGGACGGGCAGGGCCGGCATGGCGGCAGTGTAGCGAATTCTGCTGGCCGGGTGCGCGCACAATGGGCAAGGTCTGGGCACGTGCTCCCGACGATCGAGACACCGCGACTGCGACTGCGTGCGATGGGGGTCGAGGACGCCGCGGATCTGTATGCGGTGTTCTCGGATCTCGAGGTGGTACGTTACTGGAGCAGGGCTGCGCTGACCGATGTGCTCGAGGCGGCGGCGATGATCGAGGGGCAAGCCCGCGAGCCCTCGCTGTTGCAGTGGGGGATCTTTCGTGTCGACGAGAACCGTCTGCTCGGCACCTGCGCGCTGGCCGACGTCGACCTGGCGCACCGTCGGGCCGCGCTGGGGTATGCGCTGGGGCGGGACTCGTGGGGGCAGGGCATCGCGCGTGAGGCGGTGCGGGCGCTGATTACGTACGGCTTCGAGACGATCGAGCTGCATCGCATCGGCGCGGACGTCGATCCGCGAAATACTCGCTCGCTGCGGATGCTCGAGGAGCTCGGGTTCTCGCGCGAGGGCTACCAGCGCGAGTGCTACCTGGTGGGCGACGAGTGGCAGGACGCGGTGCTGTTCGGGCTGCTGCGGCGCGAGTGGTCGTCCTGAATGGGTGCGCTCCACGGGCGCCTGGGGTACCGCCGGCTTCGACTACTTGTGCGGGGCAAGCGGTGAGGCAGGGCCCGCAGGTCGGTTTGGGGTCGAGCGCGGCTTGGCCGGGCGTCCGTGGAGCAGGCCGAGCGTAGGCTCGCTGGTTGCTCTGTGGCAGATCAGCCGATCACTCGACGGTGACGGACTTGGCGAGGTTGCGCGGCTGGTCGACGTCGGTGCCCTTGAGGTCGGCGAAGTGGTAGGCGAGCAGTTGGAGCGGGATGGAGGCGAGGATCGGTTGCAGCTCCGCGGCGATGTCGGGCACGAGCACGATGTCGTCGGCGAGGTCGCCGAGCTGCTGGTCGCCCATGGTGGCGAGCGCGATGATCTTTCCTCCGCGCGCGCGGACCTCCTCGAGATTTGAGAGGACCTTGCCGTAGCCGGGGCCGCGCAGGGCGATGACGACGACGGGCATGTTGTCGTCCACGAGGGCGATCGGGCCGTGCTTCATCTCGCCGCTGGCGTGGCCCTCGGCGTGGATGTAGCTGATCTCCTTGAGCTTGAGCGCGCCCTCGAGGGCGACCGGGTAACACAGGCCGCGGCCCAGGAAGAGCATGTCGCGGGCGCCCATGTGGCGGCGGGCGATGATCTTGAGGGCGGCGCTGTGGGCCAGCAGGTTGTCGACGTGGGCCGGGAGGTCTTGCAGGCCCTCGATGAGCTTGCGGGCGCGCTCGACCGGCAGCGTACCGGTGCGACGACCGAGGTGGATCGCGAGCATCACCATCATCGTGAGCTGGGTGGTGAAGGCCTTTGTGGAGGCGACCGAGATCTCGGGACCGGCGTGGGTGTAGAGCGTCTGCTCGGCGACGCGGCTCAGGCTGGCGCCCTGTACATTGCAGATCGCGAGGGTCTTTGCGCCGCGCTGGCCGGCCTCCTTGAGCGCGGCGAGGGTGTCGGCGGTCTCGCCGGACTGCGAGATCGCGAGGGCGATGTCGCCGGGGCGAACGATCGGGTCGCGGTAGCGAAACTCGCTGGCGATGTCGACCTCGACGGGGATCCGGGCGAGGCTCTCGATCAGGTAGCGGCCGGTCAGCGCGGCGTGCCACGAGGTCCCGCAGGCGAGCATGATGATGCGGCTGCGCTCGCCGAGATCCAGCTTGAGGCCGTCGAAGCGGATGTCGTCGGCCTGGAGACCGTTGCCGATCATGGTCTGGTGGATCGCGCGCGGCTGCTCGTGGATCTCCTTGAGCATGTAGTGGCGAAAGCCCTGCTTCTCGGCGGCCTGCGGCGACCAGTCGACGCGACGACGCGGGCGCTGGACGGGCGTGCCGGCGAGGTCGACGATCTCGAAGCTGGCGGGGGTGATGCGGGCGATGTCGCCGTCCTCGAGGTCGATGACGTGGCGGGTGTAGGGCAGGACCGCGGAGACGTCGGAGGCGACGAAGTTCTCGGGGCCGGGGCTGTCCTCGCCGAGGCCCGGGCCGCCGAGGCCGAGCAGCAGCGGTGAACTGTGGCGGGCGACGACGATCGCGTGCGGGTCGGCGTCGTGCACGACGGCGATCCCCCAGGTGCCGTGCAACTGGGGGACCGTGAGCGCGACCGCGCGCACGAGGTCGGGCTCCGTGGCGAGCGCGCGCTCGATGAGGTGGGCGATGACCTCGGTGTCAGTCTCGCTGATGAAGGCGCGACCCTCGGCGGCGAGCTCGGCGCGCAGCTCGGCGTGGTTCTCGATGATGCCGTTGTGAACCACGGCGACGCGGCCGGCCCGGTGCGGGTGGGCGTTTTGCTCGGAGGGCCGGCCGTGGGTGGCCCAGCGGGTGTGGCCGACGCCGCAGTGGCCGTGCAGGGGGGTGTGGACGAGCTGATCGGCGAGCACGGCGATCTTGCCCTTGCAGCGCACGACGCCGATCTCGGGGCCTTTGGTGCCGGTCAGGGAGATGACAGCCACGCCGGCGCTGTCATAGCCGCGGTACTCGAGCTTGCGCAGGCCGTCGAGCAGGATGGGGACGGCCTGGCGAGGACCGGTGTAGCCGATGATGCCGCACATGGGTGTTCGTTACGCGAGTGGGGGGCCGGGCTTCCAGCGGGGGCTGCTTGCGTTACCACGATGGCGGGCGCGGGTCACTTCTGCGGCTTCGCGGGTCGCGGGGCGCGCTGGGCTCGCCGCGTAGGGGGTGGCGTGAACGGGGCGGATGTTCGGCCGGTGATGCCTCTGCGGGGGGACGGGGATGGGGTGGCGGGGAGTCGTTTGGCTGGTCACCGCCTTCGGCGTCGCCCTGCCAAGCCCATTCCCCGCCACCCCATCCCCGTCCCCCCGCACGGCTTCGCCGTGGAACAAGCGTCGGTCGGCCAGTCTTCGGT
>Ga0335395_10000288_pt1 | contig 32036 bp, 30 predicted proteins | sample MAT02_FD_205744 | JGI IMG/M metagenome (GOLD analysis project Ga0335395, IMG submission 205744) | Freshwater microbial communities from Lake Fryxell liftoff mats and glacier meltwater in Antarctica - MAT-02 (spades assembly) (version 2) ... | reverse complement strand
GCAAATTAGAAGTGTAGCTAGCGAGCGATTTGTTAAATGTCTGGGCAAAGTGTCGGCAACAGTTATAGAAGAATTAGTAGCCTGCTTAATTGTTTGCACAAATTGATATATCATGACTAGCTCTTTTATCGTACATCTTACTCGATTACGATACTAATTTTGTGTTTTTTATGATTTGAATAGCTGTGTTTTTCTAGTATCTGGGAAAAGGGCGATCGATCGGAAGATTAGGAAGCTGTTGCGGGCGATAATGCTCCGCATCGCTAGCGCGATCGGGTTTCACCTGTCGGGAAAAAATGTAACTTTCCGGTTGAGTGACTACAAATAACTTTTGCATCATCACCAATATCTTTCGGTAGTCCGCTCCAACCGGGTTGTTAGACCGTCGCGATCGCCAGTTGACGCTGTTATTGTCCGCGTCCTGGTTTGCAATCTGCAAAACCTAATGCCTCTGTGTCAAGGAAACTAGCGATCGCCATCTCAATGACTGCTTCGATTGGGTATTCAATTTCAGCAGCACGAGCAATTAGGGCAGCACGAATTCGTTCAGGAAAACGTCCTAAAATAACTTCGGCATCAGCCAGGGAAAGTTGCTCTTGAAGTTTGGCTTGCATGGCATTTACATCTCAGTTGGAATTTGGACGTTGTAAGGGGGTTCAGTAGCTCTTAGAATGATGGCTTCTAGCTCTAATAGTAACGCAGGGTTATCCCAGTGAGAAATTGTCTGTACTGCAATCCGTATGTCTTCATCGCTATATTTATCGAGCCATACCCACAAAAAAGCTTTGTGCCCACCACTGAAGCGACCTCGTAAACTCTTGGTTTTACCGATGTAGAGCAATCCATCAGTTCTGTGCCTGATTGCATAAATGCCAGGACGCGCAGGAATGCTATCAAACCTACGGGTCAAGGGTTGACATTGCTCAAAAGGAATGAAAGCAATCGCGTCTAGAATTCTTCGCGCTTGGATTTGTAGGTCAGAATCATTTGTTGGCATGAAGACAAGAAGGCTAATTGCACAGAAATCATAATCCCACAAATTCTGTTACAACCATCATCAACTAGGGATGGTTCCCTGCGCGATCGCACAGATTTGGCGATCGAGCCCGCGCTGATTTGAGCCTTGGCCGTGCTTGTATTTTTCTAGGATATGGGAAAGGGGCGAGCGATCGTGTTTCACCGAAAAATTGAGCATTTGTTGCTCACTAATGTAACTCCAAGAATCTGCTATGACTTAATTAAACAGAAATGGCTTAACAGATAAAATCATCCGATCTAACTCAGTTTTGTTATGCTTAAGAAGATCGTGTCCCCATAATTCATTCGTCGTGTTGTTAGAGCAATCTTTTGCAAGATTTTCTCCGATACATTCAAAATTATTTCCAAGATTGCTCCTTAACTTCTCTGGTTCAGATAATACCCCTAGCACAAATACTCTATTTTCTAAATAATCGGGAATCTGCTCCTTTACATAACTAAACCTATTTTCGTAATCTTCATCAAAATCAATAAGCAAGACAATCATTCTTTTTGGAAACTTTTTCATATCAGAGATATTTTCTTTGAATTTATCCACAACTTTCTCCCAACCACCAGCAGGTCGCTCAATCTGAATAGCTCTAGAGTAAATGTCTAGGAAATTATTAAATCCGTTTACAATCTGTTCATTAGCACGGTCTTCTGGTAACACAAGAACATGCGACTTGTATGGATTTTGCTTTTCTTTCATGGCTATATGTCGCCACGAATCAAAGTATCTACAAGATCGCCACTGATAGGTAGATCGCTGAGCAACCTAACTAAGGTTGGCTCTAGGTGACTTTTGCGATCCAGTACAAAGGTGTTTTCATTTGAAAACTTTCGGATTGCTTCCTCATTATGCGAGGTCACTATAATCTGACCATTATCCTTAAATGAGCGTCGTAGCGACGTAACGAAATGCCCAACTTCTGACAGGGAAAGATAGTTATCAGGTTCGTCCCAAAAGCAAAAAAGTGGACCATAGTATTTGTTGGCCGCCAAGACAACAGCACAAAGAAAAAAGCATTTCTCTCCATCAGATAAGTCTTTAAAGTCAACACTTAGATTGGCACTCTTTGCTTCAAACCGAACAACCATACTTTTGGAGTCTTTACCAATCTGTTCATTCAGAAAATCCTGAATGTCAGGCATAACTTCTCGGAGGTATCTGTCAGTCTGTGTATAGGCGGCGGGGTAGCGACTGAGTAAACCAGAGAACCACTCCCCAAAATTTGAACCGTCTCGTTTTGGCTCCAAAGTTTCCCCGCTAGATTCTCCAGTCATCCAACTTGGAATCGGAGCTAAAATAATCATGCTTGCAAGCCAACTCTTGAAAATACGCAGCGGATCGGTTGCTGATTGCGCCTGAATAATAGGAAGGGCAATGAGATGCCAATCTACTAGAAACTGAGCTTCAGAATTTTTGGGGCTGGTGGTGTAAAGAGTGACTTGGGCTTCCTTGCGAGAGTAAATAGGATTTCCTGCAATTAACAATTGCTCTTCAACAACTCGAAGCTCTCTGAAGTTTTCTGGCAATTCCAATGCAAGGATATATTTATATAGTTTCTTGTCCAGTAATACTTCTATCTCAAATCGAATTGGAACATCAGATCTTCCTCGATTAAAATCTTTTGGTCCAATAAGACCCTTTTCCTCAAGGTCGCGCATTCTATTGATGCCTCTACCAGCGCTTTGAAGCACTTCCAATGCAGAGGCAATGGTCGATTTACCGGCACCGTTTTTCCCAATTAAAAGGGAGGATGACATCTCTTTGAGAATCAATTCAAAGTTCTCTAGGCATCTGAAGTTATGTACGTATAGTCTTTGGAGCATAGAAAAACGACTCCGACGAGTTAAAATTCAAAATGATCATCTTAGTTAACCAACACCTGTAACCGAAGCCAGCTAACCTATAATTGTGTTGCAGATGCAGTGTAATACATCATATAATTACAAAATACCTCAAGTTGCTCATGTATGTCAACCCTTTCTTACTTCCCGTTAGACTTTCCTTTTCTTAATCAAGCTTTATGCTGTTCTTTCCTAATTAAGCACTTTCAAAAACCGATTTTTCAGCTAGCCGTCCAGCGAAATAAAATCAACTTATTAGTTTACGAACCAAGTCAAGAGGTGATTCTCCAATGGATAACTCACGCTTGCTATGCAGACATTCTCAAAAAAACGCTGCGAGAAGCAACCCGCGCCCAACCCAGTTTACAGCCGATCGAGCTTTACTCCGTCTGTGATGTCGATTCGGGTCACTTTCTGATTCTCGCGACAGGCTGGGATAAACAGCGCTGGATAGACACGATTCTGTTTCATGCTCGTTTAGTCGATCGTCAAGTTGTAATTGAAGAGGATAATTTCGAGGAAGGTCTAAGCCAATCACTGATTGAGGCTGTTATAAAAGCAGAGCATATCGTGACTAGCTCTTTTCCTGAGAATAGCGATCGACAGAGAACGCATCAAACAGTGTAAAGCCCCTCGATCGACAATTGTTATGCTGAAACAAAGCATCTGTCCTTTCAGCACTATGCAACATACATCATTAAAACGATCAAATTGGAAGTCTACAATTGGGTGAATACTCGCGATCGCCCCTCAACTCCCTTCTCCCCCAGCCCACCCCAACCACAATAGTTAATAAAAACTTTACAAAACTTACCATGTCGCCCAACACAGGTTAAAATTATCTTATAAAATCCAGCAATCCTGCAAAGCGTAAACATTCCCGTCACTTATCCAGTGGTTCGATGACTCAAACCCAAAGCACCAAAACTACCGCCACAACTGCCATTTACTCCTTGACAATTGCTCCCGCCTGTGTATTGCGGGGTCAAAAAGCCCTATCACAAGCCGGAGATGCGATCGCCCGTTTCGGAAAGCGGCCCCTAATCGTCGGCGGTAGCAACTCCCTCGCCGCCGCCCAACCCTACCTGCAACCAATCCTCGAACAGCAGCAGCTACAATCCGCCCACACAGCCTACGGCAAAGATTGCAGCGAAATCAGCCTCGAAACCCTCCGCGAAGCCGTCCAAACCCATCAAGCCGACTTCATCATCGGTGTCGGCGGCGGCAAAGCCTTGGATGCAGCCAAACTCGTCGCCCATCAGTGCAAAATGGCGATCGTCACAATCCCCACATCAGCAGCCACCTGCGCCGCTTGGACAGCCCTTTCTAACATTTATTCCGAACAAGGTGCGTTCCAATACGATGTCACATTAGCCAGATGTCCCGACTTATTAATCCTCGACTACGGCTTAATTCAAACTGCACCACAGCGGACATTAATAGCAGGAATTGGAGATGCGATCGCCAAATGGTACGAAGCATCAGTCAGCAGCGGACACTCCGAACAAACCATGATAATTGCCGCCGTCCAACAAGCTAGAATCCTGCGCGATATCCTGTTCCAAAAATCAGCCGCCGCCCTCAAAGAACCCGGTAGCGAAACCTGGCAAGAAGTCACAGATGCTGTCGTATTGCTAGCAGGAGTAATTGGCGGCATCGGCGGAGCTCAATGTCGCACCGTCGCCGCCCACGCCGTCCACAACGGCCTAACTCATCTATTAGCAAGTCATGGTACATTGCACGGCGAAAAAGTCGCCTACGGCATTTTAGTACAACTGCGGTTAGAAGAAATGCTGCAAAATAATCAACTCGCCGCCACCGCAAGACAGCAACTGCTAAAATTCTACGCCGAGATTGGATTGCCCCAAACTTTAGACAACTTAGGACTCGGAGACGTTAGCCTCACACAATTGCAGCGCGCCACCGAAATAGCTTGCAATCCCAATTCCGACATCCACAGACTGCCATTTAAAGTTTTTCCCGAACAATTAATGGCGGCGATGGTTTCTACTACCGCACCTGTGGGAGAATTAAAAATCAAGCATTAAAACCTTTTGTAGTCAGGACTTGAGTCCTTAAAAAACTGTGTTAGAAAGCAATACGGTTCAGTTAAGCCCGATCTCCCTGGCACACCCCTTAAGAAGGGGGGGACAAGAAAGCTCTCAAAGTCCCCCTTCTTAAGGGGGATTTAGGGGGATCTCCGGGTGTTAACTAAACCGTATTGTGCTAGAAAGGACTGAAGTCCTGACTACAAACCCGGAAAACAACTAACAACTGATACACAAAAAATGACCTTGGATTGGATTAGCCCTGCTGACAGGTTGCAAACACTACCGCCCTATGTATTTGCCCGTCTCGATGAACTCAAAGCCCGCGCCCGCGAACAAGGACTAGATTTAATAGATTTAGGAATGGGAAACCCCGACGGTGCCACTCCTCAACCAGTAGTAGAAGCAGCAGTCGCAGCTATCCAAAATCCTGCAAATCACGGCTATCCACCGTTTGAAGGAACTGCCAGTTTTCGGCGCACAATTACCAAATGGTACAGCCGCCGCTACAATGTTGAACTCGATCCAGAAAGCGAAGCATTGCCTTTATTGGGTTCTAAAGAAGGTTTAGCACATTTTGCGATCGCCTATATCAATCCCGGCGACTTAGTATTAGTACCAAGTCCCGCTTATCCGGTATTATTTCGCGGCCCGATTATCGCCGGTGCCAAAGTTCACAACATCATCCTCAAACCAGAGAATGACTGGGTAATTGACTTAGGTTCCATTCCCGACAGCGTAGCCGAACAAGCAAAAATACTCTACTTTAATTATCCCAGCAATCCGACCGGAGCGACCGCACCCCGCGAATTTTACAAAGATATTGTGGCTTTCGCACACAAGCATCAAATATTGCTGGTTCACGACTTGTGTTATGCGGAATTAGCCTTTGACGGCTATCAACCGACAAGTTTATTAGAAATTCCCGGCGGTAAAGAAATCGGCGTCGAATTTCATACGATGTCTAAAACCTACAATATGGCTGGCTGGCGAGTCGGTTTTGTAGTAGGAAACAGCCGGATTATTCAAGGTTTACGCACTTTAAAAACTAACTTAGATTACGGTATATTTTCCGCCTTGCAAGCAGCAGCAGAAACTGCACTGCAATTGCCAGATAGTTACTTGCATGAAGTGCAGGAACGCTACCGGACTCGCCGGGATTTTATGGTTGCAGGATTGGCAGAATTAGGGTGGAATATTCCTAAACCTCTGGCTGCAATGTATCTTTGGGTTCCTTGCACTCCGGGTATGAGTTCGACGGATTTTGCCCTGAATGTTTTGCAGCAAACTGGTGTGGTTCTGACTCCTGGCAATGCTTTTGGCCCTGGTGGCGAAGGATATGTTAGGGTTAGTTTAATTGCAGATTGCGATCGACTGGGAGAAGCTTTGCGACGCTTAAAACAAGCCAACATTCGCTATCAGTAGTCATTGGTCATTAGTCATTAGTCATTAGTTAGCTGTAGTCATTGGTCATTAGTCATTAGTCATTGGTCATTAGTTAGCTGTTAGCAACTAATAACTATTTAATAAAGATTGACGAGAAATAGTATTAGCTTATCAGTTGTAGGGTGCACATCGTTCACGCTACAACTGAAAACTGAAAACTGTCAACTGTCAACTGTCAACTGTCAACTGTCAACTGACTACAAACTTTTGATTTCGTCAACGACCCAGCCAAAAGTTTCTATAACTTGCTTGAGGGCAGATTCGTCTTGCAAAGTAAACAAAGCCAGACTCGGCGACCTTCTCTCGCCCGGTTCTGTAGGCAGCGACAGACCGATAGAACTAAACTTATTTCTCAAATCCAGCCAATTTTGTTCCGCATTAAACGGCGGCCGGGAACCGTAATTGTCAGCAGAAATCTCCATTCTCCCAGCAATATCTACAGTGAATAACTGATAGGGTTTTTTGCCCTTTTGAGGCAATTGGGCGGCGAAACCGCCGTAGGCATCCCCTGTTCCCCACTGGATTTGAACTTCGGGTTCTTGACTTTTCGCCCAAAGGTAGATTTTTCTTGCCATTTGCGCTTCGTCCGCGCCCCGTCTAGCTTTGATTTCCGCAAAAAATGAAGATTCATCCCAGCGCCTTCTTTCGCGCGTTGCATTGGATTTTTTCTGCTGTGCTTCGGATGTCTGACCGATGACTCTGGGAACCAAAGTTTTCAAACCATCTTCACTCACATATTGCTTAATTTCCAGGGCCAAAACTTCAACTGGGTCCATTTGTTCGTTGAGAAATTCTACAACTCGGCGCATTTCAGCGGAAATCTCGTCAGCTACAAACACTAAGCGAACTTTACCTGCTTGCAAATTAGTTTTAACCTTCTGCCAAAATAGGTCTTCATTCACATCTGCACCGATAAACTCTTCAAAAATCTGTTCGGGATCGCGACCCCGATCGCGACAATTAGCTTCAAACAGAGCAATAATGGAATCGATCGGCCAATAAACCAACGCATTAGCAGCATAGTCGATCGACTGACCCAAAACTTTTTGTCGGAGTGCAGCATTCGGAGTTCGCCTGACATCCACCAAAGTAGGAACGGCATTTTGGTCGAGAAACAAGTGATCCAGCGACCATTGGACGGCTGTTTCCTCATCGCTGGGCATTGCAGCTTCCCGCGAAATTAACAGCCACCTGCGCGCCGTCGCCCGATCGATTTGGTCTCCGGCGATCAAGTTAGGATAAGTTACTAGCAAGTCTTGTAACTGGTCTTCCGAGTCGTAGGGCTGTTCCATCATTTCTACCAGCCTGTCGTCGTCCTGAATCAGATAAATACCTCCAGCCATGCACATCCACCTAGTAAATTTTAGATTTTAGATTTTAGATTCTAGTCAACTGACAACTGTCAACTGACTACTGACAGCCAGTAAATACTCGCTTTGCTGGCCCGGTCATGTAAATCCGCCCAGAAACTTCTGCCCATTCGATTTCCAAAACGCCACCGGGGAGTTCAACAGCAGTTGTCCGATCGCACTTCCCGACTAACACCCCAGCCACCACAGCAGCACAAGCACCAGTCCCACAAGCTAGAGTAACACCTGCGCCCCTTTCCCACACCCGCATTTTTACGTAGTCCCGTCGTATAACTTGAATGAATTCGGTATTGGTACGCTGCAAGAAGGCTTGGTGGTGCTCGAATTGAGGCCCGACAGTTTCTAAAGCCACAGCCGAAACATCGTCTACAAAAGTAATGCAGTGAGGATTACCCATGCTAACGCAGGTAACAGACCAAGATTTATCAGCAACTTCGATCGGCACATCTATCACTTTGGCATCCGGTGCCACCAAAGTTGTCGGAATTTCCGCAGCCAGTAGCCGGGGAACTCCCATATCCACCTTAACTTGACCGTCCGATCGCAATTCGGGACTAATCACACCAGCCAGAGTGTGGATGCGATACTCAGTTTTTGCCTTCTCACCTTCCAAATCGGCGATAAACTTAGCCAAACAGCGAATCCCGTTGCCGCACATTTCCGGTTCCGAACCGTCGGAGTTAAAAATCCGCATCGTATAGTCAGTGCCGTTTTGACCTGGTAGGGCAAAAATTACGCCGTCTGCGCCAATGCCAAAATGTCGATCGCACATGGACACAGCTTGTTCTGGTGTTATCACCGGTTCCGAGGAGTGGCGGTTGTCAATCAGAATAAAATCATTGCCCAGTCCGTGATACTTCGCAAACTCGATCGGCATAAAAACAAACCTCTTTTGGTTAAAACTGATTAATTGATAGACTGCATACAGTCATTCAGTCATTACTTATTTGCCAGTTGCGTCCCGCCCGGATGTCATTAGTCCTCAGTCCTCACTCCTCAGTTTGCCACCAAAGACTAATGACTAATGACTAATGACCAATGACCAATGACCAATGACCAAATTACCCATTTCCCAGTATGTCCGAATTTGAGACAGGATTGCCCAGCGTTCGCCTAATACAAAGCTACATCAAAGACAAAGAACAGGTAGAGATCAAACTCATGACTGGCGACTTGCTAGTCGGCAGAATTTTTTGGCAGGATAATAGCTGCATTTGCCTCCTCGATGCCTCAGAAAAACAAATTCTGATCTCGCGATCGGCAATTGCCTATATCAAACCCAACGGGTGAGGAGAGGGGAGAGGGAGAGAGGGGGAAAATATTCCCTCTTCCCTCTTGCTTCCATCCCTTACACCCCTTAAATCCCGTACAGGGCTTCGCTGCCGAACTTCCCACTTCCCGCTGACTAATAACGTTCGATCGCGGGGACAGCACTAATGACAACTGACAACTGTCAACTGTCAACTGTCAACTGTCAACTGTCAACTGACTAATGACTAATCGCTAAACAGCTTTTCGCTAACCTGTGCGGTAACAAAAGGCAGGTTTAAGGCAGGTTGCGGGATCGGCTGTGATGCCGTCCGCTGCATCAAGCCGAGCTCGTAGAAACCGCCGCACAGCAACAAACGATCGCCCTCTTGCAAATCAGTAGTTCCCTCCGGCCAGCGAGTAAACTTCCCTTCCCGGCGGATCGCCCGCACCTGCACCCCGTACTGAGTCAGCAAATCAATCTCCGACAGTTTTTGGCCCGCCCACGGGCTGTTTGCTGGCAGCCTCAGCCACTGACAAGAACTGTCGCCTTGCGGGACGGCAATTTCCCCCTTCGCCAGCAACTCAAAACTCACGAGTTCTTCCGGTTCACCCACGACCAAAAGTCGATCGCCCGATAGCAAAGCAGCCTTCCCGTTGGGATAGTCTATTTCCTCGCCATCTGCGCGGACGATCGCCATCACGCTGACCCCTGTCAACTGCCGCAAGTTAGTTTCTTCCAGAGTCATGCCGGCGATGGGAGAACCCAAAGGCAAGCTGTACCAATCGCTGTTCATATCTCGAACCGCCACTTTCAAATCCCGCGAAACCGCCAAAGGTTCCCGCGCCGGCCGCAATTCCAGATAGCGGCTGCTGCGAATTTGCTGCACTTCCCGCCCAATTGCCATTGCCGAGACTCCCATCCCAGCCAGCAAGTGGGAAGACAATTCTAAACTCGCCTCAAACTCGGGCTGCACGACTTCCCATGCGCCCAGTTGGTAAAGCAGTTCAATGTCTTTATCTTTGTTAGCCCGCACCACAATATCCAAATCCGGGACTAATTCTAAAGCCCGCTTCAGACACAAACGAGTGCTCATAGGATCGGGAAGCGTCACCGCCATTGATGCGGCCCGTTCCACCCCCGCAGATTCCAAGACGTGCAAGCTGGCAGCATTCCCGTAAACGTAGGGAATTCCTAGCACTCTGCACTCTTGAATTCTGCTTTCCGACTCATCGATCACCACAACTGAACAGTTGCGACTTTGCAGCACTTTGACTAAAGTTCTGCCAACTCGCCCGTAGCCGCAAACCACAACATGATTTTGTTCCGGCAAAGTTTCAGCTATTTCCACAGGTTGAGATGTTTCGTCAAAATAGCGCTGCAAAGGCCCGAAGTTTTCCGCCCACTTCAATAACTGTGGGACGCTTCTCAATACAAACGGCGTGAGTACCAGGGTAACTGCTGTCGTTCCCAAAATTAATAGATAAACATTTCGCGAAACCAGTCCTAATGCTTGGCCAGAACTGGCGAGAACAAAGGAGAATTCTCCAATTTGAGCTAAGCCCAAACCTGCGATTAATGCTGTTTTTAGTGGATAGCCAAACAATCGGACGATCGGCGTTATGATCAAGAACTTGCCGACAAATACTAAAAATACCAGTCCCAGGATTAATTCTAGATGGTTCCAGAGAAAAAACGGGTCAATTAACATTCCGATCGTCACAAAAAATAGGGATGCAAAAATATCTCGCAAAGGCTCAACATAAGTTAGAGTTTGGTCGGCATATTCCACCTCAGAAATCATCAAGCCCGCTACAAATGCGCCCATCTCGATCGAGAAACCCAAATATTCTGTCAGCAGGGCAATGCTTAAAGCCAAAACCACAACTCCCAGCAAAAACAGTTCCCGACTCTCTGTTTTCGCGAGGTAGCGCAGCAACTGCGGTACGATCCAAATGCCCGCGACGACAGCACCGGCAGCAAATAAACTAATTCGCAGCAGGGCCCACGCTACCGTGATGCCGATCGCCTCTGCGGGCTGGTTGAGGGCAGGCAAAACTGCTAACATTAGCCCCAAGGCCAAATCTTGAACTACTAAGATTCCCAGCATGACTTGACCGTGGGAAGTACCGCTTTCGTTGCGTTCCATCAAGCACTTCAGTACAACTGCTGTCGAAGAAAGCGACAGAATCGACCCTAAAAACACGCCTTGGGCGGGCGATTCTACCCAACCTACAGCCAAGGAAATTGCAGTAGTAAAGGCGATCGTCAGCACAATTTGCAAACCCCCGCCGCCCAAACTAATCGCTTTAACTTTTTGGAGCTCGGCGAAAGAAAACTCAACTCCCAAGGCAAACAACAGAAAAGCAACGCCAAATTCAGCTAGGGTGTCTACCTGAATTAATTCTTTGATCAACCCCAAACCAGCCGGCCCAACTACGATCCCTCCCAGGAGATACCCGAGAATTACCGGTTGTCGCAATAGCGATGCAAAGAGTCCTCCTGCTGCGGCAGCAGCGAGAACTAGAACTAAGTCAACGATCAGTCGGAAGTCTTCTTGCACAACTTTATGAAAAAAATGTAAAGTTATATTATAGTATCTAATGTGTTGACTGTGTTTGAAGCGTTGACTATAGTTGAAGATCAACTGCAACAGTCGCCAAGAATCGAGGTATTTTCCGATGACAAAGACTTCAACTGGGCACAAAAGGCTTAATCTATTACAGGTCTATCGAGGGATTGGGGCGTTATTGGTGGTAATGTTTCACGTCAACCAGATGAGCACAGAGAGATTAAATCAAGTTACTTTTTTTAATCTATTTCAGGCTGGCTGGAGTGGTGTTGATTACTTTTTTGTATTGAGCGGTTTTATCATGGTGTACGTTCATCGATCGGCGATCGGGAAAAAAGACCAGTTAAAATCATTTTTAGTCAAGCGCTGCGTCCGCATTTACCCGATCTACTGGATAATTACTCTGATAGTTTTGTGTTTCTTTCTAGTTATTCCCGGTTTTGCTAATGCTCAAGATTTAAGTTTGGGAAAGATAATTCTGTCGCTGCTCTTGATTCCTCAAAATGACAAGCCAATTCTGGATGTAGGTTGGACTTTAGTTTACGAAATGTATTTTTACGTATTGTTCAGCATAGCTATCTGGTTCAAGCCTAAACAATCAGTGCCTATACTTTTGGCTTGGCTATTGATCACACTTCTACATTTTTCTAAAGTCATACAATTTCCCGATACTTTTTTCTTACTAAATCTAGTATTTGGTAATATGAATCTAGAATTTGTTTTGGGTGGCTTGGCTGCCTATATAGTGATTAAATATAACAAGAAAATTACCAATTACAGATGGATATTATTTGGGATAGCCAATTTAGGATATCTTATGTTAGCAATACTGGTAGCTTGGGGCAACATTGAGTTCGATCGGATCAAGACTTTTGCAGTGCTGGCAGCTCTGTTGATCGTTGCTGCAAGTTCGATCGACCTTAAGGATTCTCCGAGAATTCCTGCTCTTTTCATCTTTCTAGGCGATGCCTCATATTCAATATTTCTGCTCCACAGTCCGGTGATATCAGCAAGTACAAAAATTATGCAAAAGGCGAATTTAGGAAAATATTTCGACGGTTTCTTTGCTCCGGCTCTGGTGGCATTGTTTGCCGTAGTTCTCGGCTGCATATTCTACTCTTTGATCGAAAAACCATTGACAGTTTATCTGCGGAAAAATATAGTTGAAAAAATGTTTCTTCCGAAGGCACACGTCAGCTAATTGTATGTGCGTCGGGGTGGGATTGTCGATTTGATGCGAATATTGGCGATCCCGACGCACCCTACATCTGAGGCTATCGGATCACAAAAAAAGTGCTAAAATTACAAGCTTTGTGTAACATTAGTTTGACAAAGGTTAAGGAAGCCTAACTATGCTCATGACTGTGAATCGAGGCAACTGCGGACAAAGTGCGAACATATCTATGGGTGCTATTTCCCGGTGGCGACAGTTGAAAGCAAATAAGCTAACGATAAGTTCGATCGCGCCAATTGTTGCTGGTATTCTGAGTTTTGCCATGCCGGTGCAAGCTTTGCAGGTGCAGGTGACACCGGCAAATCCCGAACTGGGAGATACGCTGTCAGTAATTATTCAGGTAAATAGCAGCAGCCCGACTCCCACGGTTTCTGTACTGCAAAAAAATTACCCAGCTTTTCCAATGGGCAATAATCGCTTTCGGGCGCTACTACCGACAACTCCGCTAGAGAAGGCTGGTGCTCGCCTTCTGCAAGTCGCCGGTGACGGACAAGTACAGAAGTTGAGCGTGCAAGTTCGATCGCGCAATTTTCCCACTCAATCTATCACGCTCCCACCAGGAAAAGACAGTGAAGGTACTGATGCCGAGTTCGATCGGGTAGACGCATTTAAAGCACTGGTTACACCCCAAAAATTTTGGAACGGCCCACTTTTGCGGCCGAACTCCGGCGAAATTACCACCATTTACGGCGTGCGGCGGTACTATAATGGGGTATTTGCCCAAGACTACTACCACCGCGGCGTCGATTACGCGGGCGCTTACGGTTCTCCGGTAATGGCACCGGCTGCTGGCCGGGTGTCTCTGGTGGGACGAGAATCCCAAGGGTTCAAAATCCACGGGAATGTCGTCGGTATTGACCACGGGCAAGGGGTAGCAAGTATTTTGATGCACCTCAGCCGGATTAATGTTAGAGAGGGTGATTTTGTGCAAGCCGGTCAAGTAATTGGCGCTTTGGGGTCTACGGGGGCTTCGACAGGCCCTCATCTGCACTGGGGACTTTACGTGCACGGGCAGTCGATCGATCCTGTACCTTGGCGGGTTCAGGGAGTTGAGTAGGATATTTTCAAGAATTTGACAAATTTTGACGAATAAAGCCGTCAATTATGGGGTAAGTTTGTGGCTGGGGTGTGCAGATAACTGTTCTGGGTGATCAGTATTGAGTGAGGATTTGGATGAAAATTCTCAACTCAACGCTCAAAACTCGAATCTCAAGACGCTAACAATCGCGTCTTTACAAAACTTTATTGATGATGCCGTTGAGCGGGGACGCATATATGAGTATTGAAAAAATTGTTGAACAAGCTTTGCAAGATGGCTATTTAACGCCGTCTATGGAAGCTGAGGTGGGACGGATCTGCAATACTGCTTCGGAATTGTCGATCGAAGAGTACATGGCTCTCGATCGCCTGATGGGAGCTTTGTTGACTGGGGAAGTTGTGGTTCTGCCGCGCAAACAGTTCATCAACGTGATGGAAGAGTTGGTGCTCAGCGATGCGATCGCCAGGGTGGCAGAGATTGAGGCGACGAGCGACCTGAGTCTGGATGTGGGAGATATTGCGGCTTATGCTTTAAATAGATTGCCACCTCTGTACGCTACGACGGAAGAGGGAGCTCATTTTCAAAGGGCTAGGGCTAAAGAGCAACTTCACGAGTTGATTTCCAAAGAAGTCAACGCAGCGATCGCCCGCAACTTGGACAGGCCGGAACCCGTAAACCCCACAGCTTTGGGCAAGTCTTCCGGAAACGAAGTTCTTTCACAGCTAAGCACTTGGCTGCAAGCTAACGCTACGAATTTTGAGCCGCAGCCGTAGCACGACGCCCAAGAGCTAGCTATATTTTGGTTAAGTCGATCCCGCTCTATTTACAAAGCGGGATTTCTAGTTTTTGATCGGTGACATTCATCTGAAGTAAGAAGGCAGAAGCTATAATTCAGTTGACAGTTGACAGTTGACAGTTGACAACTTGCCTAGACCTGGAAGTCCGAGGATTGAAGCAATGAATAGTCTTCTTTTAATTTCTCCCTCAAAGGGTTCCGGCTTTAAACCAATTCTTTCTGAATAATTCAAGAAAAAGAAATAAAATTTAAGAGTTTTTTTATTTGTTATATCAAATCCGGTAGCATCGGAATTAATATTACCCACAGATTTTGACAAGGCAATGCCGTGTCTATACAATTCATTGAGTAGGGACAAAGCAATGCCCATTAGTGTCAACTTAACATCAAACGTAGTTACAGACTGCTGTTTACCGCCCAGGCCAGATCCCCCCTAACCCCCCTTGCTTTCGGGGGGGACAAGAATCTTTTCAAAGTCCCCCTTGCTTTCGGGGGATTTAGGGGGATCTGGCCTCGGATAGAAGCGAGATATATCAACGGTTATAGGCTTAAGTTGACACTAATGAGCATTGCCGTGTCCCGACAATTCATTGCAGTGCAACCAGAATTAATATTACCTCAAACACAAAAATCCTTCTCCCTTCTCCCTTCAAAGGATTAATTATTGCTTTCAGAAGAGTCTGCCGAGGGGCTAGCTGCAACTTTTGTATCTCGCTTTTCGCGTTTTTTCCGTTCCGCTTGGATGACATCTTGAAGCACTATTCGCGCTTGAGCCATTTTTTCCAAATTGCTGCGGTACAAATCTAAATCTTTGCTAACTTTGTCTTCAGGTAAGTGCAAGGCCGCGCTGACTTTGGCGATCGCGTCGTTTCGCGTTTCTTGGTCTTTTACCATGTCGGCGTCAGCTTTTTCTAGCAGCGAGAACAAACCGATCGCAAACAAGCGGCTGTACTTAAATTGAGGGTTGCTGGCGATCGCCCCTAAAGATGCTTGCAAATCTGCTGTATCTTCAAAGCTAGTAGAGCGATCGAGCCACGAGAGCAACTCAGACCCCGAAAGTCGCTCCGCCAAGCTTTCCAATCGGTGAGCATCATGCTTGTAGCGATCGGGATCGTCCTCTAGGGATTTGCACAAACCGTTAAAAATCGAAAGTCTGTCTGCTTCTGGGGCGTATCCGAGCATGAATCGATCGAAAGCTGTCACCACGCCCAAAGCATAAATCGGGTCGTATTGAAAATCGGCATTCGCCGAAAGCAAGTGCATTTCTACCATCAACTCTTCTACCACTCGACGGTAAATTGAGTTGATCGGTCGAGTGTGAATCGTATAGAAACTTCGCTTAGTATCTGAAACAGTACGGTTATTGTTCACCTGAGTCTTATAGATAAATAATTTTGCCGCAGCGGGCGGCGTGAGTAAAGTCGGGGGAGTCGATGTGCGATCGGGCTGACAAAAATTGCCAGTTTTGTTAAGCGGTGCCGACGGAGGGCGAGTCAAAATTCTACCAATAATATTTTACTCGCGATCGGCAGCAACAATTAATTTGTCGCAATACGGGGGCAAAACCCCAGTATCTTTACAATCATAGCTCTTCTGGGATCGCACAGAAATCTAATCTTCTGACTTGTCCAGTCAGTGTTCTCCAATATCACAATAAGTTTTTACTGTCAATCCCAAATCCTCAAAATATCAAACCAACATGACACTTTCTCCTGAACTAATAGCGTTAGCCCAGTATATGGCCGGTGATTTTGATAACCGAGAACAAGCATTAGCAGACCCGGCTTGGTACGTCCACCTTCGTTTCTGGCAAAGACCCCTGCCCGTTCCTCTCTTTGACGAACCCAGCATTGCCTTGTTTGCCGAACAAGCAAATATTCTGGAATTGGACAAACCATACCGCCCGCGCATCGTGCAACTGAGGCACGTTAAGACCTTACCTGGACTTATAGAAGCTCAGTATTATATGTTTAAGGATATTGAAGCCGTCAAAGGATCAGGTCGCGATCGCGATTTGCTTTTCAAACTTACTCGCGACCAAATAGAACTCCTCCCCGGCTGCACCCTCTCCGTTGCAGTCCAAAATTTAGCCTCAAACCGCTATCGCTTTCGGGCATCTCTGCCGGAGGGTACTCGCTGCGGCTTTACCTACGGCGGGCAAAGTTACCAAGTAGACTTGGGCTTTGAAGCCGCAGACGAGGAATTTCTCAGCTACGACAAAGGAATAAGCCCCACGACAGGCAAGGCTATCTGGGGGGCTTTAATGGGCCCTTTTAGATTTGTGAAGCGTCAGGATTTTGCTTCTGAGATCTTGGCCAATACGCTTGGGATCAGATAAGACAGCGGTTGAAACCGCCTCTAGACAAACAAAGTCCGCACTTCGACCCTTCGACTTCGCTCAGGGCTCAGCGACCACCTCTGCGGACTAAAGAAGAAGATCACGTAATTTTCACCGCCCGGTCTTTAACCTGCGGAGGCAGGTTTTGTTTGTGTAGACGCGATTTCAATCGCCCGGTCTTCTTCAACCTGCGGAGGTGTTCGCGCTCGCTTGTCGAAGTGCAGGTTTTGTTTGTGTAGACGCGGTTGAAACCGCCCGGTCTTCTCAAATTTTTCAGGAATACAGAAGGAAGCAGGCAAGACTTTACCTGCTTCCTATTCTTTTGCTGGGTTCCTGCGCGCTGGGCGAGTCTCAAGCTTAAATTGCCCTTACACCGCAACCGATACAAGTCCGGCGATTAACTTGCGCGTGGAACCCCCTCTAGAGCTTCTTCTTCCGTTTCAAAGATTTCAAACACAGAATCCATCATGGTGACTTCAAACACCAGTTTGGCTTCGGGATGAACATTGCAAATTCGGAAACTTCCCTTAACTTTATCCGCATCGCGCATACCTGCGACTAACGAGGTCAGGCCAGAACTATCGATAAAGTTTACCTGACCAAGATTCACGACGACATGACGGCTGAGTTTGGAAATACACTCTTGCAACTTGAGGCGGAATTGCCAAGCTGTCGTGATGTCCAACCGTCCTGTCGGTGCTAAGACGATAACTGTTGTACCGTCTTGAAGCGTGTGGGTTTTTTGATCAATATGAATCACTGACCCTTCCCTCAAATTTATGACTATTTATCGCGGTGGTTACTTTCTCAGTAGTTTAACTCAGGTCGGTGACTGCTGAGGCATCCAATTCGCCCAATCTTGGGGTTTTAAGAATTTGGAGTAGAGTTCGGCTTCTGGAGAGTTGGGTTCTGGCTCGAAGCAATATTCCCAGCGTACCAGAGGCGGCAGGGACATCAGAATCGATTCGGTGCGTCCGTTGGTCTGTAAGCCAAAGGTCGTGCCCCGATCGTACACTAAGTTAAATTCAACGTAACGGCCGCGGCGGTAAAGTTGAAAATCGCGCTCGCGTGAGCCGTATGCTTTCGATCGATGCTTTTCAACAATTGGGGTGTAAGCCGGCAAAAATGCCCGGCCGCAGTCCTGTACGAAGGCGAACAGTGACTCCCAGCTTCTCGGCTCCGGGTTTCCGACATTCTTGCTGTACTCAGCAGCTTTCCCTTTGACATTCTGGTCGCGGTAAAGCGGGCCTTGAGCGTTTTGGTAGTCAAAAAACAGGCCGCCCACGCCGCGAGTTTCTTGGCGGTGTGGGAGGTAGAAATATTCGTCACACCAGAGTTTAAATGTCGGATAATATCCGGGATGGTGGCGATCGCAAGCTGCTTTCAAAGTTTTGTGAAAATGAGCTGCATCTTCAGCAAACGGGTAATAAGGAGTCAAATCGACACCGCCGCCAAACCACCAAATCGGGCCAGCCTCAAAATAGCGGTAATTTAGGTGAACCGTAGGCAAATAGGGACTGCGGGGATGCAGCACCATCGAAGTGCCAGTGGCATAGAAATCGTGACCGGCAGCTTCTGGGTGCTTGGCCAGAATCAAAGCCGGCAAACTTTCGCCCCAAACTTGGGAAAAATTAACTCCGCCGCTTTCAAACACATTGCCTTCGCGCATGACGCGAGAACGTCCGCCCCCGCCTTCGGAGCGTTCCCAAGAGTCTTCTTTAAATTTGCCGTCGCCATCGAGCTGTTCGAGGGATTGACAAATTTCGTCTTGTAGGGTTTTCATAAATTGGCTGACTCTAGCTCTAGAGTCAGCCGGCGGCAAAAACGGGGAAGTAGCGGTTTTAAGTGTTGTAGAAACTGTCATAAAATTTCTGTTGTCAGATTTTAGTCTTAGATGGGCGATGATTCCCAAATCCAGTCGCCATGTAATTATGCCACCGCAGGTCTCCAAATGATCGCAATGAAGATACATTTAAAAATAGCAACAAAAATATACTTAAACCTGCGATCGAAAATTCGCTGACCAAATTGCAGAGCTATGGTGGAGAACACAATGCCCAATACACTCGATGTTAGTTCAGTCTTAGAAATCCTGCGACCGGTGCAAGACCCCGAACTGCAAAAAAGTTTGGTGGAATTGAACATGATTCGTAACATCAAAATTGACGGCGGTGTCGTCAGTTTTACTTTAGTGCTGACAACGCCTGCTTGCCCGCTGCGAGAATTTATTGTCGATGATTGCAAAAAAGCGGTCAAACAGTTACCAGGAGTCGAAAAAGTGGCTGTGGATGTGACAGCCGAGACGCCGCAGCAGAAGGGAATGGTCGATCGCCAAGGCATAGAAGGAGTCAAAAATATTATCGCCATTTCCAGCGGCAAAGGTGGCGTTGGCAAAAGCACGGTGGCGGTGAATGTGGCTGTCGCCCTGGCGCAAACTGGCGCGAAGGTGGGTTTACTCGATGCCGATATTTATGGGCCCAACGACCCGACAATGTTAGGTTTGGGGGACGCGAAAGTGATGGTTAGGGACGGAAAAAGCGGGGAAAGTCTCGAACCGGCCTTTAACTACGGCGTCAAATTGGTGTCGATGGCGTTTTTAATTGACAAAGACCAACCCGTGATTTGGCGCGGCCCGATGTTAAACGGGATCATCCGGCAGTTCCTCTATCAGGTGAATTGGGGCGATTTAGACTATCTGATTGTCGATATGCCTCCGGGTACTGGAGACGCGCAGTTGACAATGGCGCAAGCGGTGCCGATGGCTGGTGTGGTAATCGTGACAACGCCGCAGACGGTGGCTTTGTTGGACTCTCGCAAGGGGTTGAAGATGTTCCAGCAGTTGGGAGTGTCGGTACTGGGAATTGTGGAAAATATGAGTTATTTTGTGCCGCCGGATATGCCCGACAAGCAGTACGATATTTTCGGTTCCGGCGGCGGGGAAAGGACGGCTGCTGAGTTGGGAGTGCCGCTGTTAGGCCGCATTCCGCTGGAAATTCCGTTGCGGGAAGGTGGCGATTCGGGTGTGCCAATTGTGGTGGGGCAACCGGATTCTGCTTCGGCGAGGGAGTTGCGGGCGATCGCGGGTAGGATTGCTGGTAAGGTTTCCGTAGCAGCCTTAGCCTAAATTACATCTTGCATTGTTAATCAGCTTTTGATGGGCGGGACACCCCACAAGAAACCTGTGAGTGAGTGTGTGGAACAGGCATCTTGCCTGTGAGTGTGTGTGTGGAACAGGCATCTTGCCTGTGAGTGTGTGTGGAACAGGCATCTTGCCTGTGAGTGTGTGTGGAACAGGCATCTTGCCTGTGAGTGTGTGTGGAACAGGCATCTTGCCTGTTCTAGCATCAAGTCTCGATCGCCAAGAAACGTTAAACTATCAACAGCAAACACAACATTCAAAAAATTATGATTTTTCCTGGTTCCGCAGTTCGAGTTAAAGATCAGGGCGAGATTTACTACGGCTTTCAAGGACTTGTGCAGCGAGTTACCGACGGGAAAGTCGCGGTACTGTTTGAAGGTGGCAATTGGGACAAGCTGATCACGTTCCGCCTTTCGCAGTTGGATCTCGTGGATGCTACGGCTGGCCGGGCAAAGTAGTCATTAGTCATTAGTCATTAGTCATTAGTCATTAGTCATTAGTCATTAGTCATTAGTCATTAGTCATTAGTCATTAGTCATTAGTCATTAGTCATTAGTCATTGTTCGTTGGTCTTTGGGAAAAAGGTAATTGGTAAACTAGCCAAAACTTGGAAACTCACTGAATATCATTAATAACTAACCAATAACAACTAACCAATAACAACTAACCAATAACAACTAACCAATAACAACTAACCAATAACAACTAACCAATAACAACTAACCAATAACAACTAACCAATAACAACTAACCAATAACAACTAACTAGAATTATGCGTTTACCTTTACCCCAATTTGCTACAAAAGAGCGCCATCCCGATCGCATTGCTGAAGTCATCGAGACAGCAACTACGGAGTTTTTAGCTCAATGCTTGGAACCGGATGACTTGAGTTTTCCGGTGATGCCGCCTTTTGGGAGTTGGGTGAAGGCCCAGGATGAAGAGTCGAAAAATCAAATCTACGGCGTGGTTTACTATGCTACCACTAGCCCGATCGACTCCGTGCATAGAGCTCGCGCTTTGGGTTTGTCGCTGGAAGAGTTGCGGGAAGAACAACCGCAGATTTTTGCGATGCTAAAAACCGAGTTTCGAGTGGCGATTGTGGGGTTTGAAGCGCCGCCGGAAAGGTTCAACGGCCACGGCGCATCGAGGGGTACAATCTATCAGTATTTGCCACCGCGCCCGCCGCAAATTCACCAGGCGGTTTATCGCTGCGAATCGGATGAGGTGATTGATTTTACGGTGCAGTTTGATTTTTTGAGGACGCTGCTGGGGGTGACTAATGCGCCTGTGGATGCACTGGCGGCGGCGACGATTCGGGAGATTTATCAGTTGCGGATGCGCGATCGATCTTGGTTGGTGGAAGCGGGGAGGAGTTTGAGTGTTTTGTTGAAGGATGATTACGACAGATTGCGGGTGATTTTGAGCCAGATTCATCCGTAGGAGACATTGGACTAGGAAACATTGGACAGTTTGCCGATCGGGGAAGAGGACTGTTAATCTTATTTGTCCTCTTTATTCATCGCGCTTATTCCGCTACTTTTTCTTGCACTCGGCGATATTTGCCATCTAAACGTTCCTGTCGCTGACGGCGATTATCAGCTTCTAACATTGCGAGGACTTCATCTAATTTTAGCGTCCAAGCATCAAGCAGGCGACAAGATTCTCGCATCCTAGCAACATTTTGCTGTCTTGTCTCTAAATCTGGTATTCTGGGCTGTTGAGTCATGGCAGATTCCAACTCCTTTTAATTTCTTGAATACTGGCTTCTGAGGCATCGGCGATCGCCTCTCCCTGGTCTATCGTCCTATACAAAAAGTCTAGCACATCGGCTGTTGCTGCTGGTTGAGATTCTGCTACCTGTTGCAAGATTCTGTGCAAACGGTTGTAGGGAATTCTCAAACGTTCCTTAATATTATCAATCGCTTCTAACTCAGGCATTGTTTCCTGTGTTTCGCCAAATTGCTGTAAGAGGGAATATTCTGCTGCTGTTGCTGTGTCGAGAAGTGCGACTAACCGCTGTTGCAATCTGAAAACAGTGCTGATAGTTTGGTTTGGTAATTTTGCCATAATTTAAATTTTGAGTGACAAATTATCAGTATAATAGCACTTCAGGATCGCAAATCAGTCTGTCATAATTTATTTAAGCCAAAAAATTATATGTGGGTAGAGATAACAGCGCTAAATCAAGTTCCCGAATGGGGTGTATTGAAGGTAAAAGTTGAGGATACTTCGCTAATTTTGAATCGTCAAGGTACGAATGTCACTTGTTACCGCAATGCTTGCACTCATTTGGAATATCCGATCGACATGGGTAAGGTAAGTGACGGCATTATTACCTGTCCTTTTCACAAATTTCGGTACAAATTAGATACGGGTAAATGTTTGAATGCACCCGATTCTCTGGAATCTTATCCGGTGAAGATTGAGGGCGATCGCGTTTTTGTGGAAATAGATTAGTCAGGATTTACGCACTCCGACAAAGAAACCGGGTTTTTTACCTAATTTACGGTGTGTAACCAAGTATTTTGTAAAAAACCCGGTTTCTGGGCCCATGCGTCTTTATACAATTTTCGCGCGTCGCTGACGGAAGAAAATCGTCAAAAGCCCGATCGCCCCAACCATCAAAAGCAGCCATTCCGCAGGTTCGGGAACCCCAGAAACATTCAAAGGATTGCTAGGTTTAGTCAACTCCTCCTTACCAGATTCTACCTCTCTGTCAAATCGATCGTTTTTAGCTTCCGCCGCCTTTAACTGCTCCCTTTGCGCGTCATTAACCAACACAATCATCGAAGAATATGGCGTTACCACCTTAAAGGTTTTAGCCAGCGAGTGCATCGCATCCAATTGAGTCAATTGATTAGCAGTTTTCTGCTTGCTAAGTGCGGTGATCAACTGCCGCGCAGCTATCGGTTTAAAACCTTCATTATTACCATCTGTGATTCTCGCAACCGCCGCCGCCTTCGGAGTTTTGGCATAACTCCAAACATAGCCATCAACAACGTTAACTGTAGATTTTCCCGATGCTGCTGTCGTTGCTACTCTTTGCATCGCCTCTTTGATATCTGTCGCAACTCCGCCACCACTATCTTGAATTACCTTCAAAGTTGCGTCGTCATAACCCGGTGGTAAACCTCCCAAATTCACTATCCACAGCGGTGCAGATATCGAAAACTTAGTTTTGCGATCGTCCGATAATTCGTAGCTGTGGCGATCGCTCACCACAAATACAGTATCGTAACTCTTATCACCGCGCAACTGTGCAAACTGTTGCAGCATATCCTTAAGTTGGAGCGTACCATACAACGTTAACTTAGCAGCATCAAAACTGCGTAAATCTTGCACCAACTTCGGCGGCATTCCCGCAGCACTCGCCACATACAAATCAACCGCATTTTTTCCGACTACATTAACTTTCAACCATTCAAAAGTCTCCTTTACCGCCTTAGTTTCATCTGCCATGCTGCGGGAAGTATCGAGAACCAATGCAAACTTTTTGCTTTGCGGTAGCGAGTAATTTGCATCAACCAGCGGCTTAGTAGAAATCGTATTTTCTCCCGGTAAATTCGTAATCTGTGGTATTGGCTGCTGTTGCGAAACTGCCTTGACAAATGTCGGCAGCCAAGTTTCTTTTGCCTGTTGCCCACTGTAGTTTACCTGTTTTCCGGCGATCGTGCGATGAGTATTTTGGTTCCAAAAAATGTTACGTTTTTGGGCCAAAACAGGCATTGCCCAACCTTGCGGCTGGCGCATGACTTTATAAGTCAGCCACAGGTTCATTTCCGTTGGGGCGTTAGTTGGTGTTCTCGAAAACTCTCGTTTTGCAGGGATTGGAAAAGCTCGCAAGCGATATTGTTTGGGGCCAATTTGTTCTAGCAAAGCCGGATCTACATTTTCTCTCACCTGCTGGTTATAAACTTGCTGCGCGGCACCTCTGGGCGATACAGTAAATGCAAAACGCTTGTTCAAATCGCCAGTATCACCCAACCAAACTCCTGTAACTGCGGCGCTTTCCGGCAGGGAAAAGTAGTAAAAGACTTCTTGTAAATTCGGCGTTTGATTTTTGTAAACTTCGTAGAGTTGAACATCAGCCCAATCACCCTTTTCTGTGACTGTCACTTCTTGCGATTCTAGCCATACTTTTTCCTCATTGACATTCAGCAAACCAGCTTTAGCTTCTTCGCGGTTAGATGTTGACTGTACCGCGTGCTTGACTGCTGCTGCGTCACCTTTTTGGATTTCGGTATCAAAGAATTCGCCGTAAAGTTTTTCGGCTTTTTTAACATCGGAACTTGAGCCTTGATACAAAAACGGTGACATTAAATAATTGTAGCTGTTCTGTAGGTTCCGAGCCGCTGCATCTGGCAAATCAAAACTTTTGTACATCTCATAAATGTGGTTGTTTTCTCCCACAGTGCTGAGGTAGCGGTAAGGAGACAAATAAGCGTTAACTAAGCCCGATCGCACAATATCAGATTTGGCTAACAAAGTTTGGCGAACAGTATCATTTGCTGCGGGAGTTGCCAGCATTTTCAGTGCTTGGACTTGTGGCTGTTGCTGCAAAGCCGCGAAAATTGCCAGCCAAGCTGCTATCACTCCCAAACTTCCCACAATCGCCTGATTTTTGCCGTATTGCGCAGCAAAACTACGCCATATTTTACGTCCAGATTCAATGTAGAGAAAGCCGTATAGCGAAGGCATTACCACGAATAAGCTACAGCTTAATCCAAACAATATAAAGGATAGTGGTATCCAAATTAAAGCCGATATCCATGCCCCATATTTAAACATCTCCAAAAATGATGATACCCATTCAAATTTGAAAAATTCAATGACTACACTGAAGAATCCAGCAACTGTAACCGTTCCCACGGGTATAGCGTAATACATTAGTAATGTTGCCGCCCAAATACCAACTATTAGCATTAAACTGTGGCAGCCTAATTGCAGCCACGCATCTCGCTTCGATCCGATTAAGTTTGAAAAACGAGACTGTTTGTTATGGGAAATTTGAGACTCGGAAATATTTTCAGCGTTTTCTATTTTGCCCAGATATCCGTACAGAATTTCTACTAAAAATGCTGCTATGCACAGCACAATAGTACCGATAATTTGAGAACTAGCTGGAGTCAGTTCTCGCAGCACGAACAACCGGAGCAAACATAACAGAAATAGCGGTGCTTCCACGCCATAAAACAAGCGCATTAGCTGTAGGGGCTGCTCGCGAAAACGCTTGGCTCCTATTACCGTACACGCTGTCGGGACTGCGATTAAAGCTATCAAGGTGAAGCAAAATTCAAGCGGAATGAGACCGTCAATTGTCGCCATAATTAAGGGCCCTGCTAATAAAGGCAAAATCCCTAAATAAACAATCGATAAAAAAGTCAAATTCCACAACCAAAAAATGGTTTTAAAAATTCCGTCAAATACCTGTTTAATTTTCATTTATTTCTCCTTTTAAGCTTTGTTTGACAGCATTGTGGATATTGGTAGTAAGGTCTTTTACCTCATGATTTTCAGGATTTACGGAACTGTCAAAAAGAATCGAAACTAGCACCCAAGTATGGTTTTTGTGGGTGATGTCGCTGCTGATGCGGGACATGAAGTTATCTGTTGTTAGCTGCGGAGATTGCAGCCAGTATGTAGCAGATAGTTGATTGTCTTTGAGAGACAGCCAGCGCGCCGTTACAGCAGGAGTTAGCTGTTTTTTTTCTATGCGATTGACGGGGATGCCGCTGGCTACGAAACACAACTCCGGTGCGTGATAAGTCTGCCAAGATGTGCTGGCTACTGTGAGCATGGAACCGCGCAAGTTGCCTGAAACAAATCTCTTTTTTTCTGTTTTCGTGGCTGGGTAATTGCCAAAAAATTTTTGTTCGCTGGCATTTAGGGGAATTGATTCGGATACGATTTGTTTGGGAAGTGTCAGGGGGGCGATCGCTAATTTTTGACTTTCTACATGATACAATTGAGAAATTACTGCCAAAATAGCTACCGTCGCAATTACTGCTGGTTTTGCCAGAGGCTGATTTTTGAATATTTCTACATCCCGTTGGGAGTCAAATTTATTGTTTTTGGTTTCGGTAAATTTGGGAATGTTTTGTAGCATCAACCAACTTAAAAAACAAGCGCAAACTAAACCGACGATTCCCAGGGGGACGTGCAGGATTTCTGCATAAGTTGGCTGTTTGAAAACTTCGGCAACCAGCACTAGGACGGTAACTCGCAAAGCGTTAGCAGACACTAACATTAAGAAGTTAGCAACGCATACTGCTAGCCATTTTAAGCTCAATTTCCTGCCTTCTAACCAGGTAGCAGTCAGTAAAAATAGTGTCCCCACTAAGAGGGTTTTAATGCCGCTGCAAGGCACATCAACGTGAGCGATGCCGTTTTCTAAGATGATGATGTCGTAGGAAGAAATAGCCCCAATGTGGAGCATTGAGAGCAATTGTTCTACTACTTGAGCCGTAATCACTCGCGCTGGTAAACCCAATCCGCTATTAAACTGACTGTTGAATGGTAGAATACAAGCCAGCAAGCCAGCAACGGGCAAGTTTTTTCGCCAAAAAATCGGCTCTGCAAAGAAGCCCCACAGCCCGTAAGTCCCGAGGATAAATAGCAGTACGGTAACTTGTTTGATATCAATTATGTACTGAAGGACGATCGAGCAAATGCCTGCGCCCAACATCAACAGCAGCGGATATCGCCTCAAAACTAAATTTGGCGAAAATAGGATGGGGCGATCGCCCGAACTGAGCGATCGCACTACTAATGCTACAATCAGAAAACCAATTACTATCTTGTACAGTGTCGGTATCTCAACAAACGAGGATAACAGCCACTTAACTGCTGAGATATTGGCCAAAAACCAAGCGAGCGACAGTAAAGAAGGAGATAGCCAAACCAAATTAATCGCAGGATGGGGAGTAACAGGATCTGAAATTCCAGAATCAGGAACATTGGTGCGCTGCATGATACCACTTGACATTCACGTTGGTGACATCTTAGCTCAGCAAAATTGTAATGCCTAGACCTGTAATTTAAGTTTTGTCAAGCTTCTATTTTCTTTACAGAGAAGCTAGCGTTATAATATTTTTAGCGGAGGTAAAAATGAGCGAAAAAAGTCCAGGATACAAAATTCTTAGCGACAATCGACAAGCGCGCTATATGTATGAAATTATAGATACATATCAGGTGGGCATAGAATTGAAGGGAACCGAAGTCAAATCTATTCGGGAAGGAAAAGCCAATTTGCGGGACGGATATGCCTTGGTCAAGAACGGCGAAATATGGCTGATTAACGTTCATATTTCGCCCTGGAGAAGTGCTAGCAACTATTTTAATCACGAGCCTCGCCGCACTCGTAAATTGCTGATGCACAAGCAGGAAATTCGCAAATTAATCGGCAAAGTGGAAGAAAAAGGCTTGACTTTAGTGCCTTTAAAAATGTATTTGAAAGGCGGCTGGGTAAAACTTGATATCGGTTTGGGGAAAGGTAAAAAACTGTATGATAAGCGGGAAGATTTGAAAAAACGCGAAGACAACCGGGATATGCAACGAGCGATGAAGCAATTCTAGGCCTTGCCGCCAGTTATGAAAAAATAAATTAGATCCCCGATTTGTTTCTCGTCACTCTGAGTTTGAGTGAATGAATTTGATTCAGAAGTCGGGGATCTGTCGAAATCATATCGTTATTTAGCAACCAAGTGTTTTTGTCAAGTAAACTGGTTTTTGAACACCTGTGCGATCGCGAACTGTTTATGACCTCATAGACAGTCCTGAACGCCAAAAATGGTGTCGAACAGCTATGCGTAGGCTAAGACACGCTATGCGCACCTACAGATAGAGTTGGTGCATAAATCTTTATAAGCTGTTCTGCATTTAAATTGCATAGCAAAAAAAATAAACTCTTGTGGGGTGGCCTCTTGTAGCCCGCCCTAAATGTACAATTTAAATTTGCGACAGCTTAGAGTCACATACTGTCGATCGCCTGCCAGAACTAAGTATTATTACTTATAAAATCGTAGTAGTCCTGCCTTATTCCCCTTCCCGCTTCCTTTTTCCTAAAAATATCCGGATCGCTCATCAAGCGTAATGAATGATTAAACTATGCTCAAATACATCTAGGTAATGGCAACATTACCCAAGTATTAGGCTGTGGATTTATAAACTCTTAGGAACTGACTTAAGCCTGAGTTATTTCCTAAGATAAATGCCATGAGGATGGTAATTCAACATCCACCACAAAAAATCACGAACTCTCAAGTTAAATATGCTAAAAATCACACTATTAGCTAACATTTTTAATGTCATGAAACAGCCTGACAAAAAGAATCAGTATGCCAAGTGGGTGGGATTCCTACTAATGTTAACAGTAGGCTTTGGTGGTTGGCAATTTGGATCGCCGAAACTGGCAAGATTTTTTAATGATAGAGGATTGGAAAGCTACAAAGTAAATAAATTAGCCGATAGTAAACAAGCCTATGAGTTAGCGCTGTCGATAAATCCTAAAAGCCAACCAGCCCTTTATAATTTGGGATGGCTGTGCGAAGAGGTGCAAGACTTAGAATGCGCCCGAGGAAAATACCTGCAAGCTGCCAAACTGGGTCTCCCTGCTGCTTACAGCAATTTAGCTAGATTATACATAGTAGAGAAGAAAAGCTATGCTGCTGCCGTTCACTTGCTGTGGCAAGGTTTAAAATTAGCTGAGGACGATCAAGTAAGATATTCCTTACTCAAAAATTTGGGATGGGCTCGGTTGAAACAGGGTAGATATTCAGAGGCCTTGCAGCATCTGGATGAAGCGATTAAGCTTGATAGTGAAACACCAGCAACTTACTGCTTAAAAGCGCAAGTCCTAGAAGGGATGAAAAAGACGAAGGAAGCGCTACCGCAGTGGAAAAGTTGTCTAAAGTATGCGGATTCTCAAGACTTCGATCAGGATATATGGATAGGAATCGCACGTCAACGATTAAAAGAGGAAAAAACAAATAAATGAAACGTACAGTTTTATTTTCATCGACCATACTGGCAATCATAACGGTAATGCAGCTAAGTCAAGCCTCAAAAGCACTACCAACTCCTGTGACTGTTAGACCTACAGTTAATGAATCAGTGGAAACGCTGTTCAAATCGAGTCAGTCAAAATCGTGGCGCAAGTGCAGAGCTCAAGATGGTGGAAGTTATCCGTGCCCCAGGTTCGTCATGCCTTCCGAGAGCCCAGAATAAGAGTTATTTTCAAGAAATTTTGTAGAGTGCGTCAACAGCACTTTGACTGCAACAGGTTATGTACTATGTAGTAGTATTATGTAGGTGCGCGCTGCGCACCTGATACTATAGCCTTTCTCAGAAAGATGAGGTACGCGAACGGCATAGGGCATAGGGCATTGGGCATTGGGCATTGGGCATTGGGCATTGGGCATTGGGCATTGGGCATTGGGCATTGGGCATTGGGCATTGGGCATACCTCACTTTTTTGAGAAACGCTATAAATGCAGAACAGCTTATCAACCACCAAGTACCAGTATTTATATCAAATCCGGTAGCATCGGGATTATTAATATTACCGAAATCAGGAGACGGCACTCGCTGTCTCCTCGCTGATCATTCCGATGCAACCGGATTTGATAAGCTGTCGTGCATTTAAATTGTATATTTAGAGCGGGCGGGACGCCCACCCCACAAGAGTTTGATTGTTTTTCGACATCCAATTTAAGTGTCCAACAGCTTATTACTGTGCTGGGCGGGGAGAACACCCCGCCAGCATTTCTATCTACTTGTCGTCTTTGACATCCTCCCCAGGGCTGAAGCCACGGGGATTCCTCACCACGCCACAACCTACAAATAGGAAAATGGTCGTTGAATGGGGTTGACGATTCATCGGAGATTGCTACGTTTAAAAGTAGTCTGACATCGCCTCCACGTCCGTTTTAAGTCTCGGAATGTCCTTCCGCGACTGAATATCTATCCAAAAAAATTCGTTCTTACCATCAAGGATGTCTTTAACATTGCCTCTCAAGTTTTGTACAGGTCTGCGCTCAACCTCTGTCTCACGGTGTCTTGAACCTGTACGGGAGTTATTAACCTCAAGACAATTATATCACAATCTTGAGCGCATACTGCGGCTAAAGCCGTGGAATCGTTCCAAGGCGACTGAAGTCGCGACAGGCTCGACCCCATACCTGAAGTCAGGGGCTTGCGCCCCGCCTTTCGGTCAAAACTAAATCTTGTGGCTGCTGCGAGTTGTTGTAAAAACTAGCAATAATCGCTACCATCAACCACCAAAGCATATTAACTTCGGGCCGATACCAAACCGTATCGACGAAACCGTGAGTCATCATCCCGACTAAAGTTGCGATCGCCCCAATCAACCAAAACCCCTGGTTTGATTTAAGATTTGGGGATTCTTCCTGCGAATTAGAGCTGTTAAATTGTGCATCGCGCCATCTTTTTATCTGCAACAAACCTTGATTGATGGTAACAGTCATCAGCCAGAGGAAACACATTAAACCGATAAAACCAGTTTCCACCGCAATTTCTAGGAGCACAGAATAAGCACTCAAAGCGGTGAATCTTGGTTTCATATAAAGCGGATAAACTTTATTAAACGCAGTGTTTCCTGGCCCAATTCCGAGAATTGGCCGATCGCGAATCATGTCAATCACCGCAGTCCAAACATTAATCCGAAAATTGTTGCTGCTGTCACCGCGGCCGATAAACATACTCAAAACTCGATCGCGCAGCGGCTCCACCAAAGCCGCTCCCAAAATTAACGCCCCAGCCAAACCTCCCAAGCCTAACGGCAGCGCCCAAGTCCGCCAGAACTTAGGCATCAAAGGGCTGTACCAGTACCAAAGCAGCACTAAAAATACTACAAGCAGAGCCACAAAACCGATCCAAGCACCTCGGCTGTCGGTGTAGCGCAAACACGCTAAATTCACCACCAACATCGTCAGTGCCAAAAGTTTTGTTCCCCATCCTTTCCACACAAAAAGTGCGGCGGCGCTCAATGCAATTGCTGGTAGCAAATAAGAACCGAGCAAGTTGGGATTGCCCAAAAAGCTGTAAACTCGCGTGACATTGGCTTGAGTAGAAGTCGGATCGTTCCAAGTAGCTAATGGTGGCACTTTATCAATCCACTGTCGTACGCCATAAAAACTGACAACGAGAGCGACGTTCAAATATATGGCAATTAACCACGATCGCCAACGGGAATCTCGCAAGATCCTCGCCATCAGGGCAAAAAACATCAAAAACAGGGTTAGTTTGCTCCAACCCACAAAAGCGGCGGCTTTCACCGGTGACATGGCGGTGGCGACGGTGGAAATGCCCCAGTAAAGAAATACCAGTAAGTGAATGGGTGTGAGGACGATCGCGCGATCGTCGGAAATAGTCAGCAGCACCCAAAATGCAGCACCAGCCGCCATCAACACCCCCACCAGGGCATTGTTCACAAACGGGCCCATACCAAACGTCAAGGCCAGCAAACCAAAACCCAGGGCTTCGGCCCACTGCATCAGCCAGCTACTCTGTCGCCAACTGCGTGCATTGCCGATCGCCAAATTCAATAAATAACTGCCACTTTGCCACTGAGAGAGTGGAAAATTTGCCAGAGTTAACTGTTGCCAAACTGAATTCATTTCTTTAAATTTGTTATTCGTTATTCGTTATTCGTTATTCGTTATTCGTTATTCGTTATTGGCTATCAAACAAGTAACCAATAACAAGTAACCAATAATAAGTAACCAATAACAACCATCAACCATCAACTGTCAACTGCCAATTGTCAACTGTCAACTGTCAACTGCTTTTAGCCTTCCAACAACTCCGTAGCATTGGTGCAAGGAAGCCAGAGCACGTAGCGATATCCAGATTCCGGGGTGCCTTGAATCGAGAGTTGGCCGCCTTGAATTTCCACCAACTGGCAGCAAAGCAG
>Ga0335395_10000287_pt1 | contig 32076 bp, 20 predicted proteins | sample MAT02_FD_205744 | JGI IMG/M metagenome (GOLD analysis project Ga0335395, IMG submission 205744) | Freshwater microbial communities from Lake Fryxell liftoff mats and glacier meltwater in Antarctica - MAT-02 (spades assembly) (version 2) ... | reverse complement strand
ACGATCGTGCTGCCCGAGGGCGACGACCCGCGGATCTTGAAGGCCGCGTCGATCATCGCCGAGGAGCGGATCGCCCGGCCGATCCTGCTCGGGGACCCGAGTAAGATCGCGGCGATCGTCAAGGCCCACGACATCGACCTCCCGCCCGGCAGCTATGAGATCGTCGACCCGCGCAGCGACGCCGCCGCCGAGGCCTACGCGACCAAGTTTCAGCGCATGCGCGAGCGCAAGGGCGTCAGCCTCGAGGGCGCCCGCCTGACGATGCGCGAGCGCAACCACTTCGGCATGATGATGGTCGCCGAGCGCCGCGCCGACGGCATCGTCACCGGCCTCAACTTCGCCTACTCCGACACGGTCCGCCCGGCGCTGCAGATCATCGGTCTACGCCCCGGCGTCCGCAAGATCGCCGGCATGTACTTGATGCTGCACAAGCACGGCATGTACTTCTTCGGCGACACCACCGTGAACGTCGACATGGACGCCGAGACCCTCGCCGACGTCGCCGAGCTGATCGGCGACGCCGCCAGGACCTTCGAGGCGGTGCCACGCATCGCCATGCTCAGCTTTAGTAACTTCGGCTCGGTCCGTGACCCGCGCTCCACGATGGTCGCCCGCGCCGTCGAGCTGCTGCGCCGCCGTCGCCCCGACCTCGAGGTCGAGGGCGAGATGCAGGCCAACGTCGCCGTCGACTTCGCCCTGCAACAGCGCGTGTTCCCGTCGACCCGCCTGACCGGCCCGGCCAACGTGCTCATCTTCCCCAACCTCGAGGCCGGCAACGTCGCCTACAAGCTCATGCGCGAGCTCGGCGGCGTGCCTGCGGTCGGCCCGGTGCTGCTCGGCATGGACCGGCCAGTCACCGTGCTCGAGCGAGATTGCACGGTCGACAACATCGTACACATGGCGGCGTTGACGGTGGTCGCGGCGCTCGGCGAGAACGTCACCGCGGCGTCCGGGGCCGCGCTGGTCTGAGCGCACAGGACCGCGGCTCAGGTCAGGTCGCGCACGCCGGGCGGTGGCGGGGGGGTCCGGGCGTCGTGCTCGTTGTGCCAGCGCTTCATCTTGCGCTTGATGACCTCCTTCTTGACCATGCCGACGAGGTCGATCATCAGGCGGCCGGTGAGGTGGTCGTGTTCGTGTTGCAGGGCGCGGCCGAACAGGCCGTCGCCGTCGACCTCGAACTGCTTGCTGTCGACGTCGAGCGCGCGGATCTTGGCCCAGCGCGGGCGCTTGATGTCGACGAACACGTTCGGGAAGCTGAGGCAGCCCTCCTCGGCGACCGCGAGGCCGCGGCCGGTCTCCACCAGCTCGGGGTTGATGAGCACGAGGGGTTTGGCGTCGTCGCCGGCCTCGGGGTCGGCGACCTTGCCGTCGATGATGAAGATCCGCTCGAGGCGGCCGACCTGGATCGCTGCGATGCCCGCGGCGTTGAGCGAGTACATCGTGTCGATCAGGTCGCGGACGAGCTGGCGGACATCGGCGTTGATGTCCTGCACGTCGAAGGTCGGCTCGCGCAGGCGGGGGTCGGGGTACGTGACGATGTCGAGGACGGCCATGGCGAGGGTGTGCGGTTGCTCCTCCCCGACTATAAAGCGGGCCGATGGCCCCGCAAAGCCCCCGTGGTATGTACCCCAGCGCACATGAAGCAGCCGACCTCCCTCGTGTTCGTCTGCCAGAACCTGCGCGACGAGAACAACCCGAAAGGCAGTTGTATGCACCGAGGCAGCAAGGCCGTGCTCGAGCGCATGAAGGGCGTGCGTGAGGAGCTCGGCCTCAAGCACTCGCTGCGCGTCATGGGCGCCACCTGCCTCGGCTCATGCGAGTCGGGCGTCACGGTGCTGGTCGTCGACGAGCGCGGGGGGGCGACCTATTACGGGCGCATGGACCCGGCGCTCGGCGAGGCTCTGGTCCGCGAGCACGTGGCCGGCGGCGCCGCCGGGCCGCAGTTGCAGCGCCATCGCCTGAAGAAGTCGGACCTGCTCGACATCTCGTCGATCCCCGCTTCGTCCGCGGACCCGACCGGTGAGGCCAAGCCATGAGCGTCTCGCTCGAGCAGGTGAAGGCCGCGCTGGCCGTGATCAAAGACCCCGCGACCGGCCGCGAGCTGGCGGCGGACGGGCGGGCCGAGGCGCGCCTCGAGGCCGGCGAGGTCGTGCTCAAGATCGACCTGATCTCGCCCGGCTTCCCGCTGCGGGGCGAGCTGGACGCGGCGCTGCGGGCCGCGCTCGAGCCCCTGTGCGGGGCCGCGGGCGTGCCGCTGCGCGTCGAGTACGGCCTGCGCGTGCCCAGCAAGCCGGCGCGTCAGGACCTCAACCGCCTGCCGACGGTGAAGAACATCATCGCGGTGGCGGCCGGCAAGGGCGGGGTCGGCAAGAGCACGGTGAGCGTCAACATTGCGATGGCGCTCAAGCAGCTCGGCGCGCGCGTGGCGGTGCTAGACGCCGACATTTACGGTCCGAGCGTGCCGAAGATGCTCGGTGCGCCGTCGCGGGAGACCTCGACCACGGCCGAGGGCGACCGCATTAGTCCGGCGATCTTTCGCGGGATCCCGGTGATGAGCGTCGCGTTCTTCGTCGAGCCGGGCAGCGCGGTCATCTGGCGCGGGCCGATGATCCACAAGCTGCTCAAGCAATTTTTGGAGGATGTGAACTGGGGCGAGGTCGACTACCTCATCGTCGACCTGCCGCCCGGCACCGGCGACGCCCAGCTCTCGCTCGCGCAGTTGATCCCGATCACCGGCGCGGTGATCGTCACGACCCCGCAGGAGGTCGCGCTGATCGACGTGCGGCGCGCGGTCAACATGTTCAACAAGCTCGAGGTCCCGATCCTCGGCGTCGTCGAGAACATGAGCCACTACACCTGCCCGGCCTGCGGTCACCGCGACCACATCTTCGCCAGCGGCGGCGGCGTGACCCTGGCGCGCGAGCTCGGCGTCGAGCTGCTCGGCCAGGTCCCGATCGACAACCGCGTCAGCTACGGCGGCGAGTCCGGCGTGCCCGTCGTCGAGGGCGCGCCCGCCAGCGAGCAGGCCCGCGTGCTCACCGAAGTGGCTGCAAAGGCCGCGTTCGCGGTCAGCAAGGCCAGCGCGACCGGCCCCAAGCGCTCGAGCCTGCTGCGCACCGTGACCTGAGCGGCAGCGGCGCCCGACGTGACGCGGGGCGTCACTGAAGCAGACTCGGCGGCGTCACGATGAGCTCGCTGAGGCGGGTCAGCACGCCGGTGGTGCGCTCGCTCAGGAAGCGCACGCGGAGGTCGGCGGTCTCGGCGGCGAGGCTCTGCTGCTGCATGGTGACCAGCGTGCGGCGGTCGGAGAACAGCACGCTGTCCTCGGCGGCGATCATGAGCTCGAGGCTGGGGAGGAAGGCGGTCAGCGCGTAGAGGAACCCGCGGACATCGGCGATCGCGAGGAGGGAGGTGAGGCTCTCGCCGTCCTCACCGCAGTAGCGGGCGATGCGTTCGACCTGGGCGCGCAGCACCGCGACGGCCTGCATGTCGAGCGGGCGCGGCTCGCCGAGCGGGGTGACCTCGACCTCGCGGAAGCGGTGGACCTGGGCGTGCTCACGCTGCACGCGGACCCGGCACACACCCTCGAGACGAATGATCCGGCGGCCGTCGGGGAGGGACACGTGAAACACCAGCTTGCCGACGCCGAACACCGGCTCGATCTCCGAAGCGGCACCATCCTTCGAGGCGAGCAGGGGGACGCCGATGTGCTCGCCGTTTTGGCGCGCGAAGTCGACGAGCTCGAGGTACCGCGGCTCGAACACGTTGAGCGGCAGGACCATCCCCGGCAGCAAGACCACGTTGGGCAACGGGAAGATCGGCAGCGATGCCAGCACCTGCGCGCTCGGAACTGCGTCGGCTCTCAGCATCCGGGCGCAGCTTCCGGCACATAGTTGCAAAGCCCCAGCCGGGCGCAGGCCCACGGGTCATTGGGGTCGCAGGGGGCGAAGAAGTCGACCCGACTGATCGCGCCGAGCGACTGTTCGAAGCGGATGAAGGCGGCGGGCCCGAGGCCGGCGGCGCAGGCCAGCAGCACCCGGTTGACCGTGTTGTGCGCGACGATCGCCACCGCCGGCGCGGATCCCTCCGGGCCGCCCAGGTGCCGGGCGATCAACGCCTGTACGCACGGCAATATCCGGTCGGCGACGTCCTGCACGCTCTCGCCGCCGCCCGGCATGCGAAACGCCAGCATGCTCTGATAGCCGCGGCCCACCAGCTCCGGGTAGCGCGCGTGGGCGTCGACGAAGCTGACGCGCTCGAGCACGCCGAGGTGCATCTCTCGCAGTGCGGGCAGCACGACCGGTGCGGGACGGCCGGCTCCGGCGGCGAGCAGCGTGGCGCCGTCGCTGGCGCGCCGAAGATCACTGCAATAGATCGCGGCGAGCTCGTGGCCCGCGAGCGCCCGGGCCTGCGCGGCCGCGTGGCTGCGGCCGAGCGCCGAGAGCATGACGTCCTCGTGGCCGTAGAACCCGTCCGTGAGCTCGGGCTCGCCGTGACGCAGCAGATAGAGTCGCAGGCAGATCTTCATCATTCGAACAACAGCGCCTGCAGATCGGCCCGGTCGCGCAGGTCCCCGCGCAGCGAGCTGGTGACGACCTCCGCCGCGTGCTTGTTGTCCGGCACGCTCAGGCAGGTGTGGCGGCCCCGCATCACGCAGCCGGCCCCGCGCGCGCCGAGGTGGTCCATCAGGGCGTCGACGACGTCGTTGCAGGCCCGCTCCTGCAAGGTCAGGCGCCGCGTGAAGCAGGTGACGAGGTCACCGAGGCGACCGAAGCCGGCGAGCCGCGTCGACGGCAGATACGCGACCGCGGCGGTGCCGGTGTAGGGCAGCAGGTGGTGCGGGCACAGCCCATGAAACGGCAGGCCGCGCACGACGACCAGCTCCGACGCGCCCTCGCCCTCGACCGGGTCGCCGAGGATCTGCGCCGGGTCCATGGCGAAGCCCGACAAGAATTCTTCGGTCCATACGCGGGCGACGCGGGCCGGCGTGCCGACGAGGTCCTTGTGGTCCAGCGCGAGCCCGCAGGCCGCGAGCAACGCGGAGACGGCGTGCTCGATCGCGGGGCGGCGGTCGGAGGGCGGAGGATCCACGGAGCGCCCGGTATACCCGATCGTCGGCGATCGCCGAAAGTGCCGCGCCGCAGTCTCCCTGGTCCCGGATCCCGCAGGGTCACGTACTCCGCTTCGCAGGCCGCGCGACCGGGACCGCGGACTCGCGTTACCCTCCCCTCATGAGCACACCCTCGAAGGCCCCCGTCGCGCTGGTCACCGGCGGGGCGGTCCGTGTCGGTCGCGCCACCTGCCTCGCGCTCGCGGCGGCGGGTTACCGCGTGTGGCTGCATTATCACCGCTCGGCCGACGCGGCCGTGGAGGTCGCGCGGGAGCTGGGGGACGCCTGTCTGGGCCAACGCTGTCATGACCTCGCCGACGAGTCGGCCCGCGCCGAGCTGTGTCGTCAGGTCCGCGACCCGGCCGGACCGGCCGAGGGTCGCCTCGATCTCCTGGTCAACAGCGCCGCGGGCTTCGAGCGTGGGGCCTTCGCCGAGCGCACCGACGCGGACCTGCGACGCGTGCTCGAGGTCAACTTGATCGCACCGATCTCCCTCGCCCGCGGGCTCGCGGCGGCGCTGGGCGCGGCGCAGGGCAGCGTGGTCAACATCCTCGACGTCGCCGGCTATCAGCCGTGGCGCGGCTACCTCGATCATTGCACTGCCAAGTCCGGGCTGGCGATGGCGACCCGGGCGCTGGCGCTGGAGCTGGCGCCCGCGGTCCGGGTCAACGGCGTGGCGCCGGGCACGGTGGCCTGGCCCGCCGAGGACGACCGCTTCGCGGAGGGTTCGCCGGTACGGGATGCCATCTTGCGTGCGATCCCTCTTGGCCGGATCGGTGAACCCGCCGATATCGCCCGGGCGGTCGTATTTCTGGCCCAGAACGCCTTTATCACCGGTCAAACGATCGCCGTCGACGGCGGGCGGTTGGCGGCCGGCGGCCTCGGGCCCAGTTGAGGACCATTGGAGATCCCTCGTCGCAGCGACGCCTCCGGCCTGCTTCGGGCGCGGTCAAGGCGCGCCGGGCCCTTGACCCGCGGGCCGGGATCCCCTATCCATTGCGGCCTTCCCCATGGCCCGCCAAACCGACGAAGAGTTTTCCGACTATAACCAGCGCCGCGAGCCGCTCAACGCTGCCGCGACCGCGAACGATCATCGCCCCGTCACCGGCCGTCCGCTTGAGGTCAAGGTCGACGAGCGTGGCGTCGAGCGTGCGATCCGCAAGCTTCGTCGTCTGATGGCCAGCGAGGGCGTGCTCCGCGAGATCAAGCGCCGCCGCCACTACGAGAAGCCGAGCGTGAAGATGAAGCGCAAGCTGCGTGAGGCCGAGCGCCGCCGCAAGCGTCGCAACCGCAAGCGCGTCCCGATGCGCGGCGAGGGTTGAGATGACCGCCCTCAGGTCCGCGGGCCACGAGGGTGATCGATGACGCTGCCACGGCTGGTCGCGCCTCGTGTGGACGACCCAGCGCACGTCGACCTCACGGTCGATGCGCCGGGTGAACCACCCGATCCGCCCGTGCTGGCGGCGATCCGCTGTGTGTTCGGCGTCGGCGCTGAGCCGGATGCCGTGCCCGATGGCGACGGCCTGCGACCCGTCTACTGCGTCGCGCTCCCCGTCGATGCGCCCGGGAGCCTCGACGCCGACGATACCCACGAGTTCGACGCCGCCGGCATGCTCGGCGCGCTCCAGACCCGCGCTCGCGGCCGTGCCTGGGCCATGCGCCTCGAGCTCGACGTGGTCCAAACCGCAGCCGCAGCCGCCCGCGTCGACCTCTACCTCGGCGAGGCACCCGACGACGCGCCCGCCCTGCACGTCCTGCACAGCGTCAGCCTCGTCGGTGGTGGCCGCCGCCTGACCCTCGGGACAGGTCTCGTACACACCCCCGCCGCGGTCGCCCGGCTCGCCGGGGCGTACCGCGTCCAGCAGCGCAGCGGCGACGGCCAGGACGCCGGCAGTTGCGGCGCCGAGCTCGGCCTGACCGAGTACGAGTTCGAGTGAGCCGGCTGCGATAGTCTGTGGCGCGCCACAGTTTGTGGCGGCGCCCCGGTGCGGCACCTATCCTGGCGGCGTGGTGCGGCGACGCGGTCGGCGGGCGAGGCGAGGCGTGTGGGCTCCGGTCCTCGTGGCCACGTTGGTGCTCGTCTATTGGTTGATCGGTGACCGGGTGCGCGACGGCCTGGGTCTACCGGGCGAGGGCGCGGCGCCGCCGAAGCCCGCGGGTCTGCGGGTCGTGACCTGGAACCTGCACAACTTCCCCGAGCCCTCACAGGACCAGACCCGCCTGCGCGAACGCCTGCAAGGCCTCGGCGCCGACCTGCTCGCGGTCCAGGAGATCCACCAGCCGGCCGCGTTGCAGGAACTGCTGCCCGGCTGGCAACTGGCGATCAGCGAGCACGGCGGACGCGGTCACCAGCGCCTCGGCTTCGCCTTCGACCCCCTCGCGCTCGAGCAGCTCGGGCCGGCGCGCGAGCACGCCGAGTTGAGCATGCGCGGCCGCGTGCGCCCGGGTCTCTCGGTCTACTTGCGGGCGCGAGACGGCGGGCCCGACTTTCACGCGCTCGTGGTCCACCTCAAGGCCAAGAGCGACGGTCATCCGCTGCGGGTGCAGCAGTGGTCCCTGCTCGCCGACGTGGCCGGAGATCTGCTGCGCCGCGACCCTGACCTCGTCATCCTCGGCGACTTCAACGCGACCGGACCCGTCGACGGTCGCGCCACGGACGAGCTCGCGGCCCTGGAGACGGTCCTCGGACCGCTCGGGCTGCGTCGCCTGGTCGGCCCCGAACCCTGCTCCGCCTACTGGGACGGGACCCGCCGCGATGCCTGGCACGAGCCCTCCCTGCTCGATCTGGTGTGGGTCGCCGGCCTCGACGAGAGCCACAGCCACAGCGCCCAGGCCCACCCCCTGCACCACTGCGCCCGCCACCATTGTCAGGCCTTCCGCTCGACCCAGGCCCACCCCGAGCCCGACTACGCCGACCTCAGCGACCACTGCCCGGTCATCGTCGACCTCGCCGCCGGGCAGGATGACGACCCGTGAGTTGACGCCCAGCCCGCGTCCGGGATGGCCTTCGGGGCATGTCCCAAAGGCCAGGTAACCGGCACAGACGGCCCGGCTCGCCCGTCTGCGGGCCGGCGGGTGATGCAAAGCGAACGTTTACATTGGCGGTGCCGGACTGCTGAAGATTTGCCCCGCGGTGTTGTCCAAGCCAAGCTCGCCCGGTTCCGGGCCAGCCGCAGCCCCTCCAACCAAACTCGCATAGCTAAACAACAAGTATGCGCGCTTTGTTGGGAGTGAAGAATGGGATGAAGCGAGGGGTAGAACCCACCGCGTCATCTGCCACCACTGTCATCACCACAATCTCGGGGATCGCCCGCGCCTCGGTCCTCGCAGAGACTTTGGCCTCGAAGCCGCGCATTGCGCAGCAATAGGACCGCCGCTGGAACGTCAGGGGCGGAACTTTTGCCACTCTTCCAGAAGAGCGGGCTACAAGCCCGCTCCCCAACCTCTCCAAGCCCGAAATAACCATGTTAGGGGCGCTCATGGGCATTTTTGATCATTTGCGGTTGGACCGCACTCGAGCGATCCTCCCGGCCCAGACCCCAACGAGCTGTTCGTAGCACGCACACCAGGAACAAGACGACTCATGCATACCACCAACTTCCGTACCTTTGGCCTGCTCGCTGGCGGCATCGTTGCCGGGCTCGCCCTCACCTCCGTTCAGGGCTGCGATGATGTCGGCAGCGAGATCTGTGGCCCCTGCGGCACCATCGCGGGCGGCTCGCTCTCGATCTCCGGCAGCGCCGAGCTCGACGGATTCTTCAACGCCACGGGCCAGCTTAACAGCGCCGTCGTCCAGATCCGCGGCCAGTTCAACGCTGACATCCTCGCCCTCGCCGAGGTCTACGGGGTCGCCACCGCCGACGTGACCGTCGACTCGGCGTTCGTCGCCTCCGTCGTCGCCGCCATCAAGGCCGACTTCTCCGCCAGCCTCGATGGCGGGATCAAGGTCGTCTACAAGGCGCCCGAGTGTCGCGCCAACGTCAATATCGCCGTCGACGCCCAGGCCAAGTGCGAGGCCCAAGGCGGCTGCGAAGTCCAGGCCGACCCGGGCGAGGTCTCCGTCAAGTGCGAGGGCGGCTGCTCCGGTACCTGCGAAGGCACCTGCTCGGGCGAGGCCGCCTGCGCCGTCAAGGCCCCCTCGGTCAAGTGCGACGGCAAGTGCGAGGGCTCGTGCACCGTCGAAGCCGGCGCCTCCTGCGATGGCACCTGCCGCGGCGACTGCTCCGGCTCCTGCTCTGTGCAGGACGCCAACGGCCAGTGCGCCGGCTCCTGCGACGGTATGTGCTCCGGTAGCTGCGAGCTCAAGGCCGCCGCGACCTGCGAGGGCACCTGCTCGGGCAGTTGCCTCGTCGAGCCGGGCACCGCCGAGTGCACCGCCGAGGCCGAGTGCCGCGGCTCCTGCGAGGGCGAGTGCAAGGGCTCCTGCACCGGCAAGGCGACCCCGCCGAGCGCCTCCGCGGACTGCGACGCGTCGGCCAAGTGCTCGGGTCAGGCGTCGGCTCAGGCCAGCGCCAGCCTCGAGTGCACCCCGCCGAGCCTCGACCTCCAGTACTCGTTTAGCGCCGAGCTGATGGCCGACGTCAACGCCCAGGGCGCCTTCCTGTACCGCATCGGTCAGCTCCGCGTCCGCGCCGCGGCGATCCTTCAGGGTACCGCTCGCCTGAGCGCCCTGATCACCGGCGAGATCGACGGCAAGGTCGTGTTCGACCCGGCGCCGGTCGCCCAGATCACCGCGTCGCTCAACGGCGTCGTCTCGGCCGGCGTCGAGGGCGAGCTGTTCGCCAACGTGCCCAAGGGCCGTCTCCTCTGCGTCATCCCGGCGCTGAATGAGGCCGTCAAGGCCCTCGCCAGCGTCCGCAACCAGGCCCAGGGCACCATCGAGGCCCAGGTCATGTTCTCGACCGTCCTCACCGGCGGCTGAGCCCCGCGTCGGGTCCATCGGACCTGTCGCATCGCGTCGAACGGCCGCCTTTTGGGCGGCCGTTCGCGTTGGTTCGCGTGGGTCGAGAGCGCTGCTTCACACCCGATGTGTGCGCGATCGCCGGCCCGGGGTCGCAGGTTGCGGCGTTCGGGGCCCTCTGGTCTCATGGCGGTATGCGTTCTTACTTGGCTTTGATGATGCTGCTGACGGTCGCTTGCTCGTCCGTGGACGCCGGCGGCACCGGGGAGGGCGGGAGCGAGACCTCGAACGGCACTGGCGGCTCGCAACTGACGTCCTCGGGCTCCGCGAGCGGAGCGAGCACCGGCGGTGGTTCTCCCGAGACCGGGCTCAGCGAGAGCGGACCCAACACGACCGACACGAGCCCGACCACCACCACCCCGACCGGCCCGACCAGCGAGTCCGAGAGCGCCGAATCCGGTGAGACCGGGCAGGGCAGCACGACGGGCACCCGCGACGACGCTGTCCCGCCCGGCGCGACGATCCCCGTCGACGGCGGCGATTACTTCTTGCTCGGCGCCAACTATCCCTGGAAGTCGTACGGCGGCGACTTCGGCGGCAACGCGTGGGGCACCTACGGCGTGCACACCAAGCCCGACGAGTACAACGCCCAGTTCCAGCAAATGGCCGAAGGCGGCCTGCAGGTGGTCCGCTGGTTCGTGTTCACGGATGGTCGCGCTGGCGTCATCTTCGACAACAGCGGCACCCCGAGCGGCTTGGGGGAGAATGTGCTCGTCGACCTCGACGCGGCCATCATGATCGCCCGCGAACGCGGCCTTTATCTCGTGCCGGTGCTGTTCGACTTTCACTGGATGAATTGGGGCAAGCAGGTCGACGGCGTGCAGGTCGGCGGACGCAGCGACACGATCAAGGACCCGATCAAGCGCGCCGCGCTGGTCGAGAAGATCGTCATCCCGCTGCTCGAGGCTTACGCCGACGAGCCGACCGTGCTCGCCTGGGAGATCATGAACGAGCCCGAGTGGTCGATCTCCGACCTCCCCGACGGTAGCCCCAACCCCGAGACCGACGCCGTCCCGCTCAAGGACTTCTACGCGCTCTCGGTCGCGATCGCCGACGCCGTGCGCAGCAAGACCTCCGCCTATGTCACTCTCGGCTCCGCCTCGCTCAAGTGGGTCAAGGTCTGGACCCCTCAGTTCGCCGCCGCGCACGACCTGACGCCGCTGACCCTCGACTTCTACCAGGCCCACTACTACTCGTGGATGGACGGCCAGGGCTTCGACGCGCACCCCGACTACGGCACGCTCAAGTTCTCGCCCTTCGAGCAGAGCTACGCTGAGCTCGGGCTCGACCGGCCGCTCGTCATCGGTGAGCTCGTCATCTCCGACAGCGCCGCGACGCGCCTCGACGCGCTGGTCACCAACGGCTACGCCGGCGCCTGGCCGTGGAGCCTCAACGCCGACTACAGCCTCGACCTGCCCGGCATCAAGGCGTGGGCCGCCGCCCACGCCGAGCTCGCCGACCTGCCCTCGCCCTGAGCGCGGCCACCGGTGGCGCGCCACGGGTGATCGTCGCCGTCGACGGCGAGTCGGGAACCTGCGACCGTGACCGCTGTCTGAGCTCGCTGTATGGCCCGAAACCGCGTCCAAGATCGCGTCCCTGTCGTCGCGCGCGTCCTCGCACATGGCCGTAAGGACATGGCGCGGGGGACATGTCCCGGGAGACATCTACGTCGTACTGCGCCGCTGCTGCTCGCGTTGACCCTCGGCCCCGCCAGTTGCACCTCGCATAGTGAGGGCGGCCTGCCGGCCCGGCCGCTGCGCCAGGGCCTCGTCGCCGCGACCCCGTCGCCGATGTCCCTGACCGCGAGCGACGGCACCGGTCTCAAGCTCATCTCGCTGCGGGCGCGCGCGGTCGTCGAGGAGCCGCTGGCCTTCACCGAGCTGCACCTCGTATTCGAGAACCCGACCGACCGCACGATCGAGGGCCGCTTCGAGATTAACATGCCGCCGGACGCCGCCATCTCGCGCTTCGCCATGAAGATCTACGGACAGTGGCAGGAGGGCGAGGTCGTCGAGCGGCGCGCCGCGCAGGTCGCCTTCGAGGACGCGCTGCACCGCAAGCAAGACCCCGCGCTGCTCGAGAACAAGGCCGGCAACGCCTTCAGCGCCCGCGTGTTCCCGATCCTCGCGCGCGAGCGCAAGGAGCTGATCGTCTCGTATTCGCAGGAGTTGACCAGCTCCGCCGAGCCCTACCGGCTCATGCTGCGCGGGCTCCCGGAGCTCGCCGAGCTCGACGCCAGCGTGGTCCTGCGCGAGGCCTCCAGCGCGCCCGCGGGCGTGTCCACCTCGCTGGCGACCTCGTCCGTGCAGACGCGGGTCATCGAGCTCAAGCGCCAGAGTTGGACCCCCGACCAGGACCTCGAGGTCCGCAGCGGCGTCGGCCCGCGCGCCATTGGTTTACGCCACGAGAACCTCGCGGTCGCCCGCGTCGCGCCGGCCGGGGCGATGCCGGCCGCGCCGATCGGTGGCCTCACCGTGCTGTTCGACACCAGTGCCTCGCGGGCCCTCGACTTCGACCGCCAACTGGCCAGCCTGGTCGGCTTGCTCGAGTCCCTCCGCGAACAGACCGGCGAGGACTTCACGCTGCGCGTCGTCTGCTTCGACCAGACCACGGCCGAGATCTACACCGGACCGGCCAGCGGCTTCGGCACCCGGGAGATCGAGCGCATCAGCACCCGTCGCGCGCTCGGGGCCTCGGACCTGCGCCAGGCGCTCGCCGCCGTCGCTGTCGGGCCCGTGCTGCCGCGCTTGCTCGTGCTCTCCGACGGCATCGCCACCGCCGGCTCCACCGAACTCGCGCAGCTCGAGGCCGCCGCGCGGGTGCTCGCCGCCGCCGGCGTGCAGCGCATCGACGCGATCGTCGACGGCGGGATCCAGGACGCTGGCACCCTCAAGGCCGTCGCCACCGCCGAGCTGCCGCACAAGGGCATCGTCGCCGACGGCCGCCTGCCGATCGCCACGCTGGCCCATAAGCTCGCCAGCGCGACGCTGCCGGCCATGCAGGTCAGCGTGCCCGGGGCCGCGTGGGTGTGGCCCGAGCTCGTCGAGGGCGCCCAACCCGGCGACGAGCTCCTGGTCTACGCCGACCTGCCCGCGGGCGCCGCGATGAAGGTCGTGCTCACCGGTGACACCGCGATCGAGTCCGAGGTCGCCAGCACGCAGGTCGAGCGCCCGCTGCTCGAGCGCGCGTGGGTCGGCGCCCGCATCGAGCGGCTCACCCGCGAGGCCTCGAAGCTGCCGGTCGGCGACAACGACGGCCGCCAGGCGCTCAAGAAGCAGGTCATCGAGCTCTCGACCAAGTTTCGCGTGCTCAGCGACTTCACCGCGATGCTCGTGCTCGAGAGCGAGTGGGATTATCAACGCTTCGGCATCGACCGCAGCGCGCTGACCGACATCCTCACCGTCGGCCCCACCGGCGTCACCCTGCAAAACCGCAAGACCGTGTCGGTGCTGCCGCAGGAGCCTGTCACGCAGCCCAGCAAGCCGGCCTTGCCCGACACCGAGGATGGCGGCGGTCAGCGTCACAGGGGCGCGGAGGGCCGGATGGGCAAGCCCACCGACGCGGTCCCGCAACTGGCCGGCAACATCGACCACGACGAGGCCCGGCAGCTCGGCATCCTCGGCATGATGCAGCCCGACGCCGGCCACTTCCTCGCCGGCCCTCACGGCGGCGCCTTCGCGGTCGGCAACGATGATGCCGACGTGTGGGGTGGCCTCGCGGGCACCGAGATCGGCGAGGCCTACGGCGTCGGCGGCCTCGGTCTGGTCGGCACCGGACGCGGTGGTGGTGGTACCGGTGAGGGCACGATCGGCCTCGGCAACACCGGCATGATCGGCAAGGGCAGTGGCTCCGGCTATGGGCGCGGCTTTGGCGGTCGCGGTCGCAGCGTGGCGACCGTTCGTCAGGCCAAGGCCGAGATCCAGGGCGCGCTCGACAAGGACGTCATCCGTCGCATCGTCCGCGCCCACGTCAACGAGGTCCGCCACTGCTACCACCAGGCGCTTGACCGCGACCCGAATTCGAAGGGCCGCGTCACCATCCAGTTCGTCGTCGCTCCCACCGGCAGGGTCCCCTCGGCCGTCGTCCAGGAGACCACCGCCAAGGACGCCGCCCTCGGCAACTGCATGGCCGTCGCGGTCCGTCGCTGGACCTTCCCGAAGCCCACCGACGGCAACGCGGCCATCATCTCCTATCCCTTCATCCTCGAGACCGACGGCAGCCGCGTCCCGGCGTACGTGCCGCGGCTCCTCACCCCGGAGGAGCAGGCCGCCCAGGCCGAGCAGGACCGGCTCAACGCCGAGCGACGCGCGGCCGCCGAGCGCGAGCGCATCGCGGAGATCCCCCGCGAGGCCGAGCGCCGGCGGATCCGCGAGGCCGAGGAGGCCGTGCTCGAGGCCCGCCGCGCCGCCGACCTGAAGGTCCGCGAGTCCGAGCGCGCCGCCGAGGAGGCCGAGCTCGGCCGCAGCGAGGGCAGCCCCTACCACGGCAAGATGTACGACGTGATGACCTTCCTGCAAAAAGGCGCCATCGACGAGGGCCTGGCGCTGGCGCTGCGTTGGCGCGAGGACAGCCCCGGCGACGTGCTCGCGCTGATCGCTCTCGGCGAGTCGCTCGAGGCCGCCGGCGACCCGCTCGGGGCCGCACGCGCCTACGGGTCCATCATCGATCTGTTCCCCGCGCGCGCCGACCTGCGCCGCTACGTCGGCGGTCGCTTCGAGCGCCTCGGCCAGCTCGAGCTGGCGATCGACAACTACGCGCGGGTCGTCGACCAGCGCCCCGACCACCCCGCCAGCCACCGCCTCTACGCCTTCGCGCTGTCCAGGGCCGGGCGCCACGCCGACGCCTTCGCGGCGATCGCCGCCGGCCACCAGCAGGGTTACCCGCGCGACCGCTTCCTCGGCGTCGACCGCATCTTGCGCGAGGACGCCGGCCTGCTGCTCGCCGCCTGGCTGGCCGCCGACCCCGCCCACGCCGCCGAGATCCGCCGCGAGGGCGACAAGATCAGCGTCACGCCCGACGACAAGCCCTCGCTGCGCTTCGTGCTCACCTGGGAGACCGACGCCAACGACGTCGACTTCCACATCATCGACAACACCGACGAGCGCGCGTTCTATTCGAACAAGCGGCTCGAGTCCGGCGGCGAGCTGTTCGCCGACGTGACCACCGGCTACGGCCCCGAGTGCTTCGCGATCCCGGGCACACCGACCGCGTTCCCTTACAACTTCGTCGCCCAGTACTACAGCCGCGGCCCGATGGGCTACGGCATGGGCAAGCTGCAGATCGTCCAGCACGACGGCAGCGGCGGGCTCAAGTTCGACGACCGGCCCTTCATCATCATGAAGGACCGCGCCTATGTCGAGCTCGGTAAGCTCGCTCGCCCGCTCTAGACCTGTCCCTTCAGAAAGGTCCCTCCGGCCATGTCCCTTCGTACATGTAGCTATCTCGTCGGCACCACCGTGCTCGCCGCCGCCTGCACCCCGACCCACCCCAATGACGGCGGCCAGCCGGCGCCCGCCAACAACCCCGAGGCCGAGTACGGCCCGGCGCCTGCGCCGACTTTTCTACCGCGCCAGACCCTGCGCCCCGGAGACCGCGACGCCGGCCGCGCCCCGGTCTCGCTGACCGCCTCGGACGGCACCGGCCTGCGCCTGGTCTCGTTCAAGGCGCGCGCCGTCGTCGAGGAGCCGCTCGCCTTCACCGAGCTGCACCTCGTGTTCGAGAACCCGACCGACCGCACGATCGAGGGCCGCTTCGAGATCGACATGCCGCCCAACGCCGCCATCTCGCGGTTCTCGATGAAGGTCCACGGCGCGTTCCAGGAGGGCGAGGTCGTCGAGCGCCGCGCCGCGCAGAGGGCCTACGAGGACTTCCTGCACCGCAAGCAGGACCCTGCGCTGCTCGAGAACAAGGCCGGCAACTCATTTAGCGCCCGCGTCTTCCCGATCCTCCCGCGCGAGCGCAAGGAGCTGATCGTCGCCTATTCACAGGACCTCCCGAGCAGCGCCGAGCCCTATCGTCTCATGCTGCGCGGATTACCTGAGCTCGAGGAGCTCGACGCCAGCGTCATCCTCCACGAGCCCAGCGCGGCCCCGGTCGGCGTCACCACCTCGCTGGCGACCACCACCGGCGCGCGCCGGGTCATCGAGCTCAAGCGCAGCAAGTGGACCCCCGACCAGGACCTCGAGGTCCTCGACGACCGCGGCTTCTCGATGATGGGCCTACGCCACGACAACCTCGCGGTCGCCCGCGTCGCCGCCGTCGGTGACACCGTGCCGGCGCCGATCGAGGGCCTCACCGTGCTGTTCGACACCAGCGCCTCGCGGGCGCTCGGCTTCGAGTCACAGGTCGCCCGCCTGCACGAGATCCTCGGCAGCCTCGCGGCCGCCGGTGACTTCGACCTACGCCTCGTGGCCTTCGATCAGACCACGCAAGAGATCTACCGCGGCAAGGCCAGCGGTTTCGGCAAGACCCAGTTGGCCGCGATCGTCGAGCGCGGGGCCATGGGCGCCTCGGACCTCGAGCGCGCCCTCGCGGCCGTCACCGCCGACGACGCGCCCGCGCTGCATCGCGTGCTGATCTTCTCCGACGGCATCAGCACCGCCGGCGGCGCCGAGCTCACCGCGCTCAAGGCCGCCGCGCTCGCGCTGGCGAAGGGCGGCGTCAAGCGCATCGACGCGATCATCGACGGCGGGATCCAGGACGCCGACGTGCTGCGCCAGATCGCCAGCGCCGGGCTCGCCCAGGGCGGCGTGGTGCTCGACGCCCGCCTCCCGGTCGACACCGTGACGAGCAAGCTCGGCCGCAGCACCCTGCCGGACATGAAGGTCACGATCCCCGGCGCCAACTGGGCCTGGCCCGACACCATCGTCGGCCTCCAGCCCGGCGACGAGGCCCTCGTCTACGCCGACCTCCCGCCGACCGCAGCGATGCGCGTCATCCTCACCGGCGATGACCGCATCGACGTCACCGTCCCGACCACCAACGTCGAGCGTCCGCTGCTCGAGCGCGCCTGGGTCGGCGCCCGCATCGAGCGGCTGACCAGCCTGCGCTCGGGCCTGCCGGCCAGCGACAGTGACACCCGCGAGGCCTTCCGCAGGCAGATCATCGACCTCTCGACCCGCTTTCGCGTGCTCAGTGATTTCACCGCGCTGCTCGTGCTCGAGACCGACAGCGACTACGCTCGCTTCGGCATCGATCGCAACGCGCTCACCGACATCCTCACCGTCGACGGCAGCGGCGTGACCCTGCAAAATCGCCGCGCCACCCCGCCGATGCTCGCGCAGGGCAGCGGCACCGCCGTCGCTGACGCGCCGACCACCAACGACGTCATCCCGCAGATGGCCCGCAGCTTCGACCCCGAGATGGCCGCGCGTCAGGCCGGCATCCTCGGCGTGATGCAGCAGGAGAGCGGTCACTTCCTCGCCTCGCCGTACGGCGGCGCGTTCGCGGTCGGCAACGACGACGCCGACGTGTGGGGCGGCCTGACCGGCACCGAGATCGGCGAGGCCTACGGCGTCGGCGGGCTCGGCCTGGTCGGCACCGGCCGCGGTGGTGGTGGCACCGGCGAGGGCACGATCGGCCTCGGCAACACTGACCTCGTCGGCAGGGGCGGCGGCGGTGGTTCCGGCTCTGGCTACGGTCGTGGCCCCGGCGCTGGCTTCGGCGGTCGCGGCCGCAACGTGCCGACCGTGCGCCAGGCCAAGGCCGAGGTCCAGGGCGCGATGGACAGGGACATCATCCGTCGCATCGTGCGCGCCCACATCAACGAGGTCCGCTACTGCTACAACCAGGGCCTCGCGCGTGACCCGCGGCTCAGAGGCCGCGTCGCCATTCAGTTCACGATCGGTGGCACCGGCAGGGTGCCCTCCGCGGTGGTCCAGGAGACCACCCTCGCCGATCCCGCGGTCGGCAACTGCGTCGCCCACTCGGTCCGTCGCTGGACCTTCCCGCAGCCCGACGGCGGCGGCTCCGTGATCGTCACCTATCCCTTCGTGCTCGAGCCGGGCGACGGCGTGTTTGACCGCGAGGCCCGCCAGCACGCTGCGGAAGAGCGCCGCGAGGAGGCGAACGAGCGCCGCGAGGAGGCCGCCGAGGAGCGCCGCCAGGCCGCCGAGGCCAAGCGCCGCCAGAAGACCCCCTACGACGGCGAGATGAGCGAGGTCATGGAACTCGTGAAGGCCGGCAAGCTCGACGAGGCGCTGACGCGCGCGAAGGCCTGGCGCGTCAAGGACCCCGGCGACGTGCTCGCCCTGCTCGCGCTCGGCGAGATCCACGAGGCGATGAAGCAGCCCGACGCGGCCGCCCGCGCCTACGGGTCCATCATCGACCTGTTCCCGAGCCGCGCCGATCTGCGTCGCTACGCCGGCGCCCGCCTCGAGCGCATCGGCGACGACGGCCTCGCGCTCGCGATCGACACCTTCACCAAGGCCGTCGAGCAGCGCCCCGATCACCCCGCGAGCCACCGCCTCCTCGCCTACGCGCTCGCCAAGGCCGGCCGCCACGCCGAGGCCCTGACGGCGATCCTCGCCGGCCTCGCCGCCGAGCGCCCCGGCGGCCGCTTCGTCGGCGTCGACCGCATCTTCCAGCAAGACATCACGATCCTCGCCGCCGCGCGCATCGCCGCCGAACCCACCAGCGAGAAGCTCGTGCGCTCCCTGCTCGAGCCGCTCAAGCTCGAGCCCGCCAGTAAACCCTCCCTGCGCTTCGTCCTCAACTGGGAGACCGACGCCAACGACGTCGACTTCCACATCCACGACGGCCAGGGTAACCGCGCCTACTACGCCAGCAAGGACCTGCGCACCGGCGGCGAGCTCTACGCCGACGTCACCACCGGCTACGGCCCCGAGTGCTTCGCCATCGACGGCAAGCCGGCCGCCTTCCCCTACAAGCTCTCCGCCCACTACTACAGCCGCGGCCCCATGGGCTACGGCATGGGCAAGCTGCAGGTCGTCCAGCACGACGGCAAGGGCGGCCTCAAGTTCGACGAGCGCCCGTTCGTCATCATGCACGACGGCGCCTTCGTGCAGCTCGGCACCGTCGACCGCCCGCTCAAGTAGACGTGGTCATATGACTGAAGGGACATGCCCGTACGGGCATGTCCCTTCGGACATTCACGGCTCAGGTCGGCTCAGTCGGCCGAGGGCTTCTCTTTACCGGTGTACATCGAATCGATGAGGTCCTTGTACTTGGCGGACACCGCCTTGCGCTTGACCTTGAAGGACGCGGTCAGCAGGCCATTGTCGACCGAGAACTCCTCGTCGATGACGCGGAAGTACTTGACGGACTCGAAGCTCGCCAGGCTCTTGTTGGCCTCGTCGAGGTAGCCCTGGATCTCCTTCTGGACCGCCTCAGCATGCAAGTCAGGCGAGTTGCCGGTGCGCTGGGCCCACGCGGCCAGCTTCTCCTTGTCGACCGTCACCAGCGCCACGCAGTACTTGCGATTATCGCCGATGACCACCGCCTCGGACAGGATCGGCCTGGTCTTGAGCAGCGCCTCGATCTTCTGCGGCGCGACGTACTTGCCGCCGCTGGTCTTGATGAGGTCCTTCTTGCGGTCGGTGATCCGCAGGTGACCGTCCGGGTCGAGCTCGCCGATGTCGCCGGTGTGGAACCAGCCGTTCTCGTCCCACGCCTCCGCCGTCGCCTCCGGGCGGTTGAGGTAGCCGGAGACCACGTTCGGCCCCTTCGCCAGGATCTCGCCGTCTGCGGCGAGCTGCAACTGCACGCCCTTGATCGCCGGGCCGACCGTGCCGATCCGCCAGTCGTCGAAGCGGTTGGTCGTCAGGCCCGGGCAGGTCTCCGTCAGGCCGTACGCCTCGAGGATGACGAGCCCCGCGCCGGCGAAGAACTCTGCCACTTCGCGCGGCAGCGGGGCCGAGCCCGACATCAGCGCGTGCATGCGGTCCATGCCGAGCTTGCCGCGGATCTTCGACAGCACCAGCTTGTCCGCGAGCCCGAACTTGAGCCCGAGGCCGAAGGGCAGCGGCTTGTCCTTCTGGCGGAACGGGATCGTCTGCTTGCCGACGCCGATCGCCCAGTGAAACAGCTTTTGCCGGATCGGCGGCGCGCTGGCGATGCCGGTCATGATCTTGCCGTAGACCCGCTCGAACACCCGCGGCGCCGCCGGGAAGAAGCCCGGACGCGCCATGCCGAGGTCCTCGGCGACCGTGGTGATCGAGCTGAGCACGACCTTGGTCATGTAGAACGCCCCGCCGAACTCGACCATGCGCCCGAACGAGTGCGCCAGCGGCAAGAACAAGAAGGCCCCGCCGACCTTCGCGCGGTCGGTGAAGAGCTGCGCGTCCGCGACGTTCTCGAGGATCGACAACATGTTGTCCTGCGTCTGGATCACGCCCTTGGGCTCGCCCGTGGTCCCCGAGGTGTACGTGTAGGTCGCGACGTCCGTGCGCTTGATCGCCGCCATCCGCCGGTCACGCTCGACCTGCGTCTCCGTCAAGGCCGCGCGGCCGCGCGACTCGACCTGCTCGAGGCTCTCCCAGTCGTCGGCCGGCGCCAAGCCGGTCGGATCGATGACGATGCAGCGCTTGAGCTTGATCGTCGAGCCCGCGTACTCCTTGTCGTAGAAGGTGAAGCCCTCGCGCGTCGCGCGGACCTTCTCCAGCATCTCGCGGTTCTCGACCACCAGGAGCTGCGCCGCCGTGTCCGCGTGCAAGTAGCCGACCTCCGGCGGGAGCAGACTGACGTAGATCGGCACCGTCCGCAGACCCAGCGACAACATCGCGAAGTCGCAGAGGATCCACTCGAGCCGCGTGTTCGCCATGATCGTGACGCACGTGCCCTCCTGCAGCGGGATCTCCTTGAGGATGCCCGAGGCGATCGCCTGCACCCGGTCCGCTGCCTGCGTCCAGGTCACCTCCGCGAAGGTCGCCCCCTGACGCACGAGGTACGCCGCCTCCGAACCACCAGACCGGGCACGGTCGAAGAACATTTGTGCGAGATGTGTATCAGCCATGACCTGGCGCTTTTATCTGAAAGCATGACGCGCTGTCCAGGCTCGCCGGGCCCCCTGCGTGTGCCCGGGACCCTCCGCGACCCCCCTTCGCGCACCGTGCGACCTCGCGCGCGCCCGCAGATGCCGCGCAAACGATGGTCTGCGGGCGACTTTCGCCTGGCCCGGCCTTGGGTGATCATGTCGTCGGCGCCCAACGTGATCGAGATTTCAGGCATCGAGCTGCAAACGGAGATCGGGCAGGGCGCCCGAAGCATCGTCTACCGCGGGCGTCGCGGTGACCGTCTGGTCGCCGTCAAGCTCCTGCGCCGCGTCGCCAGCGGCGAGGTCCAGGCCCAAGCCGTGCAAGTCCGCCGCGAGGCCGCCGCGCTGGCGAGCATGCGTCACCCCTGCTTCGTCGAGATCCTCGAGGTCGGCGAGGTGCGAGACCAGCCGTATCTGGTGATGGAGTACGTCGCCGGTCGCACGCTCGCCGAGCTGCTCGCACGCGGAAAACTGCCCGAGTCGCAGGCGGTGCGCATCGGCCACACCGTCGCTGTCGCGCTGACCGAGATCCATCGCCGCGGCATGGTGCATCGCGACATCAAGCCGCAAAACATCCTGCTCGCCGACGCCGGCGGCCTCAAGATCATCGACTTCGGCTTCGCCACCCACGCGCACACGATCGAGGATCCGGCCCAGGTCGCCGGGACCTTCTTGTACAGCGCGCCCGAGCAGACCGGCATGCTACGCCGCCCGCTCGACGGCCGCGCCGACCTCTACGCGCTCGGCGCGGTGCTCTTCGAGTGCGTCGCCGGACGCCCCCCCTTCCTGCTCACCGAAGTCAGCGAGCTGTTGCGCATGCACGCCGTCGTCCAGCCGCCCGACCTGCGCGAGCTGGTGCCTGGCTGCTCGCGCGGACTGGCTGCGATCGTCGCGCGTCTGCTCGCCAAGGACCCCGACGATCGCTACCAGACCGGGGCCGGGCTCGCCGCCGACCTCGCCAGCGTCGACCGCCTCGGCGAACCGCCGCTGCTCGGCACCGCCGACGACACCCGCGAGTCGAGCGACGACACCCCGCTGGTCGGACGCGCCGCCGAGCTCGCGCAGCTCCAGGGCCTGTGGATCCGGGCGCTGCGCGGCCTCGGCGGCCTGGCGACGATCGAGGGCGAGGCCGGCAGCGGCAAGAGCCGCCTGATCCGCGCGTTGTTCGACGCCGTGCCTGGCGCCGCCACCCAGCCCGGTCCAGCGACGCGCAATGAGCCGCGACGCGTCACGCCGATCCCCGGCAGCCTGTTTCGTCCGGCGACCTTCGTGCCCGGTCGGCCCATGCATGGCCTGGTCACCCACGCGACCCCGCTGCCGACCCGCGCCACCCCGCTGATCCTGACCGGCAGTTGCGAGCACAACGACGCCGCCCCGTTCGCCGCGCTGCGTCAGGGCTTCGGCGACCTGGTACGGCGCCTGCGACGACTGTCCCCAGGCGCCTGCGCCGAGGCCAGCCTCCGCCTCGACGAGGCCGCCGGCGACCGCCGCGGGCTGCTCCTGCAATTTTGTCCTGAACTCAAGGACATGTTCTCGAGGACAGAGCCCGCCGCGCCCGCCGGTGCCGAGGCCAACGACCAACTGCACGGCGCGATCGTCGACTACCTGATCGCCCTCGCCCACCAGCACGGCGGCCTGCTGCTGGTCGTCGACGACGTGCAGTGGATCGACGAGAGCAGCCTGCTGGTCCTGCGCGGCCTCGCCGGGCGCGTCGCCGCGGCCCCGCTGCTGTGCCTGTGTACCCTGCGCAGCGGCACCAGCGAGCGCTTCCTGCGGGAGATCGGGCCCAGCCTCGGCGCCCGCGTCCAGCTACCACCGCTCGACGCGTCGTCCGTCGGCGGCATCGTCTCGGCGCTGCTCGGCGGCGGCGAACCGGGCCCCGAGATCGTGCGGCAGGTCGTCACCCGCAGCGACGGCAGCCCGCTCGCGGTCGGCGAATATGTGCGCGCCATGCAGAGCGCCGGCCTGCTGTGCCCGCATTGGGGCGGCTGGCGCCTCGACGCTGACGGCCTCGAGGGCCTGCGCCTGCCCGGCGATGTGCTGCGCCTGATCGTCGACCGTGTGGTCGGCCTCGGCGCCGACACCCGCGCCGTGCTCGCGGTCGCGGCGATCATCGGCGGCCGCTTCACGCTCGACCTGCTCACCGCCGTCGCCGACCGCCCGCGCGACGCGATCGACCCCGCGATCACCGAGGCCGTCGCCGCCCGCCTGCTCGAGCGCGGCGAGGCCGGCCGCTACGTGTTCGTCCACGACCGCGTGCGCGAGGCGCTGTGGGTCGGCATCGACGACGCCACCCGCCGCGCCCTGCATCAGCGCGTCGCCCTCGCCCTCGACCGCGGCGACGCCACCCCGCTCGCCGACATCTACGCGCGCGCGCGGCACTACGAGGCCGGCGACCGCAGCGACCCGGCGCGCATGGTCGCCGCGTGCACCGCGGCCGGCCTCGCCGCGCTCGCCGACTACTCGAGCGAGGACGCCTATGGTGCGCTGCATCAGGCCCACGCGGTCGCCGAGCAGCACGGCCTGGAGATCGAGCCGCGGCTGCAGAGCGCGCTCGCCGATGTGTGTAGCACCACCGGTCGGCTCGCCGAGGCCGAGCTACACATCGACGCCGCGCTGGCGGTCCGCACCGCGCCGCTCGACCAGGCGCTGCTGCACTGGCGGCAGGCCCGGGTGCGGCTCTACGACCTCGAGAACGAGCGCGCCCTCGTCGACATCGCTCGGGCCTTCGCCGCGGTCGGCGGGGCGCTGCCGCGGGCCCAGCTCGGCGACTTCCTGGTCACCCTGTGGACGTGGATGATCGCGTCGATCATGCGCATCACCGGCATCGGCTACGGACGCGCCACCGGCGAGCGACGCGAGCGCGACCGCCTGCTCGGTCAGCTCCACGACGAGGCCGGCCGGATCCTCTACTTCGAGATGCGCGACCTCGTGTTCGCACAGTTGGTGCTCCGCCAGCAGCGACCCGCCGCGCGCCTCGGCGTCTCGTCGGAGCAGGCCCGCGCCGACTCGCTCTACGCGATCTTGCTCGGCACCCTCGACCACCGCCGCGGCGCCGCCCGGGCGGCCTCCCGGGCCCTGCGCATGGCCCAGCAGGTCGGCGACCCGGCGACCCTCGCCCGCGTCAAGCTCTACGCCGCCTGGACCCACGAGTTCTGCGGCCGCGTCGCCGAGGCCGAGCAGGGTCTGCGCGAGGTGCTGCGCGACGACACCCGCTGGCTCGAGTCGTGGTGGTTCATCACCGGCACCGAGACCCTGTGCGTCAGCCTGTGGAGCCGCGGCCACGCGCGCGAGGCCCTCGATCTCGCTAACCGGGCGATCTCCCAGATCGAGGAGCGCAGCTCCTCACGCGGCCGCGAGCGCGAGCAGCAGCTCGCCGTGCTGCACGCGATGGTCCCCGCGATCATGGCGATGCTCGGCAAGGGCGACCGCGGCGCGCTGTTCCTCGACCGCGCCCGGGCCTTCTTCACCGCCCGCCCCAGTGACCGCTTCTGGCACACGATCATGGTCGCCCTCTCGCTCGCCTACCACGTCGAGCAGGGCGAGCTCGGCGAGCCGATCGAGTCCGCGATCGCCCACGTCCGCGGCCTCGGTCTGCACCCCGACCGCGTGTCGTTCTACGCCCGCTACTTCTACGCGTTCCAGGTCCAGGCGCGGCAAGCTCAGGTCCTGCGCGCCAGCCCGGCCGAGCGTGCCCAGGCCCTGGCTCGCCTCGAGACCGCGATCAACGAGCTGCGACAAGCCCCCGACCACCCGATCTGGCGCGGCTTCCTGCTGCCCGCCCGTGCCGTGCACGCCTGGCTGTCCGGAAGGCCAGGCGACGCGCTGACCTTGCTCTCCGAGGCCGAGACCCTGGCGCTGGCGATCGATCACCTGTGGCTGCGCTTCGAGGTCCTGCGCCTGCGCGCCCGCATCTTCGTGGCCCAGGGCCGTAGCGCCGCCGGTGAACGCGAGGCCCGCTTCGCCCTCGCGCTCGCCCAACAACACGGCTGGGACGCCCGCGTCGACCTCATCCGCGTCGAGCTCGGCCTCGCGGGTCTCGGGTCCCGCGTCGGTTCGGCCGCCAGCGGCTTCGACGACGTGCAGACCCTCAAGCTGCGCCGCCACCTCGACGCCCTGCTCGAGCTCAGCGTCGCCTCGGCCTCGGTGCGCACCCCCGCCGAGCAGGCCCGCGTCGCCCTCGACGAGCTGGTCCGCATCCTCGCCGCCGAGCGGGCCTACCTGTTCCTGGCCCGCGCCGGCGACGGCGCGCTCGAGCTGCGGGCCGGTCGCGACCTGCACGGCCACGACCTCGACGAGCTCGCCGGTTACAGCCGCACGGTCGTCGAGGCCGTGCGCCAGACCCGGGCGCCCGTGGTGCTCAGCAGCGGCACCCAGGGCCCGTTCGCGGCCGCCGAGAGCGTGCGTGTACACGACCTGCGCAGCGTCGTCGCGGCGCCGCTGGTGATGAAGGACCGCCTCGTCGGCGTGGTCTACCTCGACAATCGCCTGGTCCGCGGCGCCTTCAGCCCCGACGACGTCGAGATCCTGGTGTCGATCGCCAACCACATCGCGATCGGCCTCGAGACCGCCCGCGCCGCCGCGCTCGAGGTGCAGGTCGCCGCCTCCGTGCGCGAGCGGGCGAGCTTGCTCGAGCACGCGACCCGCAGCGTCGGCATCGGCATCGCCCTGCTGCGCGACGACGACAGCCTCGGCGAGGAGAGCCCGACCCTGCGCCAGATGACCGCCGCCTGGCCTGACCTCGCCGACTGGTGGGTCCAGGCCCGCTCACTCGCGCCGCCGCCCGCTCCGAGCCCGTGCCCGCGCTGCGGCGTCGGCCAGCACCTCGGCCGGATCACGGTCGATCTGCCGACCCCGACCGGCGGCCGCCAGGTGTTCGAGCTGACCTATACGGGCCACAGCCACGCGCTCGCGCGCGAGGGCGGCGACCACGTCGTACTCATCAGCGAGGTCACCGAGCGCGCCTTGGCCGATGAGCGCATGCGCCAAATGAACCTCGACCTCATCAACGCGCGCGACCAGGCGATGGCCGCCAGCCGCTCCAAGAGCGCCTTCCTGGCCAACATGAGCCACGAGCTGCGCACCCCGCTCAACGCGATCATCGGCTACAGCGAGATCCTGCTCGACGAGGGCCAGGGCCGCCCTGGCGCCGGCGACCTGCGAAAGATCCGCACCGCCGGCAACCACTTGCTCGGCATCATCAGCAGCGTGCTCGACCTGTCAAAGATCGAGGCCGGCAAGATGGGCGTCGACCTCGAAGAGTTCGACGTCCACGGCATGCTCGCCCAGGTCCTCGATACCGCCCGCCCGCTGGTCGCCGCCAGAGATAATCTGCTGCAACATCGCATCGACCCCGCGGTCCAGACCATGATCTCCGACGAGACCAAGGTCCGCCAGATCCTCCTCAATCTGCTCAGTAACGCCGCCAAGTTCACCCGCAAGGGCCGCATCGAGCTGGTCGTCAGCCGCCGCATGCTCGGTGGATTCTATGTGCTCGAGTTCGCCATCCACGACACCGGCATCGGCATCCCCCAGGACCAGATCGCCCGCCTCTTCGAGGACTTTCAGCAGGCCGACAACTCGACCACCCGCCGCTACGGCGGCACCGGCCTCGGCCTCACCATCGTCGATAGATTCTGCTCCATGCTCGGCGGCACCATCGACGTCGAGAGCCACGTCAATCGTGGCTCGGTGTTTCGCGTCGTGCTGCCCGAGCGCGTGCGTTGACCAGCCTCAGGCCGCAAGGAGCCGGCGCCACCAATCGACGACTTCAGGGTGGCCTCCCGTACGACCGACGTGCCTTGCCCACTCCAGGCGGCAATGCTCGGCGCTTCGCCGCGTCGTCTCGGAAGCGTGCACCTCGACCAGCCGTAAGTGCCGAGGACGGTCCGCCAGTCCGATGCGGGCCCGAAGTCCACGGGCCAGTCACACTGAGCCAGCAGATTCTCGAGACAGTAGGCCTTCCAGGTGTATAGAGGTCCGGCGAAGGGCGGATCGAAGCCGGCTGCGAGCATCTCATGGTCGCGGCCGTCTCCGTCGATGATCCCACGGATGCCACGAAGCTCGAGCTTCCCGGCGAGCCGGACGCGCTGCTCCACCGCCTTGCTTCCGGAGCCAGTGCGCCCGGAGAGGCCACGCACCCAGATGCCATCGAGGGGCAGGCCCTCCTCGGGGATGACGGTCGGTGGATCTCGGCCGAGCAGGCCCGCCAGCATCATCACGTCGGTTTGGCCCTCGAGGTAGAGCACCTTGCCGCTCGTGGCTGCTCGGAGGAGGTCGCGCTCGAGCTCCGGGCCGATCGTTCGCTCGTCCATCAGGGCGCGCCCCCGAGGATGACGCGGCTGCCTGCTTCACCGAGACCGAACAGATAATTGCTCTGGGTCGTGATGATGACCTGGCCCCCACGTTCGCGCTGCAGGTCGCCCAGAAAGCCCCAGAGGGCGACGATCCAGGCCTCATGAAGGTGGAGTTCGGGCTCGTCGAGCAAGATCAGCGAGCCAGGTGTCCAGCGTCGATACAGCTCTGCGCCGAATAACAGGACCTGCTTCTCTCCGCTGCTGAGCGCGCTCAATGGATGGAGGATCCCATCGTGGGTCTGGATGTGCAGGACACCATCGTCATCCCAGTGAAACCGCTTCGTCTCGCCGAAGAAGCGTTGCATCGTCGCCTCGAAGGCCGAGAAATTGCGTGCCGAGCCAAGATGACCGCGGTCCTTGGCATTGAGGTCCCGCCAGCGAGCATCGTACAGGCTCGCCTCGATCGACTGCATCCACTCCCCCGGGGCGTGGTAGCGGTAGGTGGGCTCATCGTTGCTGCTGCGGACCCCAGGACCCTTGAAGCGGGTCTCGGGGAACGTCACAGTACGGTCGGTAGGAAAATACAACAACTTCGGGCCATCCGGCACCATGCAGGGTTGACTCAGACGACGTCGGTCGTCCTGGAGATCTCTGGAGGGCGGCATGAACTCGGGAGGATCGGCTTCATGTGACGAACGGTTACCGATGGACCAGGCATTCTTCAGGTAGGGATTCGGTCGCACTTCGGACCCGATCGCTATGGATCGTGACGTCGAACCGACATGGATCGTGACGCGGACTCTTCTGGCACTACGAGGCAGAAGCGCCAGCGCATTTTGGTCTAATTCGTCTGATGAGCCGGCGTCGACAGCGAAACGCACCACGCCGAACAGCAGCTCCAGCAGGGTCGTCTTGCCGCTGCCGTTCGCCCCACCGACCAGAACGATGTCGGGGATCTGCCCGCCCCAGCCCAAACCGTCGCCGGGCCAATTCACGTGTCGTAGGGAGCGAAACTCCTTGACCTCAAGGTCCGCGATCCGGAGCCGTGGCGCGGACGGGCTGGGTGCGACCATGGGCCGGATGATACATCAGATGCAGCTCAGCGAGCCACGCCGACGACTTTCCATGTTCCAAAATGCTTCTCGAGCAGCAGGATGAACACCTCGCCGCCGAGCTTGGTCACCGCGTAGTTGCGGCCCAGCCCTTCCATCACGCCGCTGGGCACGCTCCCGAAGCGTTTGCGTAGGCCGCCCGCGGTGTAGATCGTCGAGGCGCCTGGTTTGCCGCCGGCCTCCTCGAGCATATTGCCGAGCACGCCGGTCAGCTCCTCGCGGGTGCGGGCGACGATCTGCTCGCCGACGTAAAACGGCAGGCTCGAACGGCTCGACAGCTTCGCCGCGTCGCCAGCGGCGAAGGACTTGAGCCAGGTGTTCGCCGCCGTCGCGGCGGCAGGGTCGGCGACAGTGCCGTCGCCGCCGCCGTCGCCGCCGCCGCCGCCCTCGGCCCCATGTTCGTGGCCCTCGCCGGGCGGGTGGTTGTGGCCGTCGCCTGCGGGCGGCGGGGGAGGTGCGGGGCCCACCGGGCCTGGCGTGGCGGGCCCGAGCTGGCGCGACAGCCTGCGGCTCGACAGCGCCTCGGACTCGGAGCTCGCGGGTCGCACGGCGCGGTTGGGGTCGGGACGTTCGCCGTTGCCGGCGTTGTCGAGGATGAAGGGTTCGGCGCCGAAGGTGCCGCACGCGCGCTCGTCGCGATGAAAGGCCCAGTGGATGTAGACCTTGCCGTTGGGGCTGAGGATCTCTTTGGGCGGGGTCGGGTAGGGGGCCGAGTTGAACACGACCTCGCGGGCCGCGTTGTCGAATTGCATGTTGCCCGAGAAGCGCACGGTGCGGACCTTGTCGATCTTGCCGTCGCCGAGCAGCACGATCTCCACGCGGGTCCACAGCTCGGCTTTGTTGAGCGCGTGGCTGCGGCCCATGGTGTCGAGCTGCTCGAGGAAGTTATAGGCCCACTTGTCGTGGATCGTTCGGTGCATGGTGGCGATGAACTGCGCGAACGGGTGCTTGCGCGACCGCAGGGCCGTTTGGTTGCCGGGGCGGACCTCGGGGACCATGTTCTCGAGCGGTGACTGGTAGCGCTCGCGCTGCTCCTCCCAGATGCCCTTCTTCTTCGACTCGCGCTGGCTGAGGATCGCCTTCTGGGCGGCCACGTCGCGGCCGAACACTGCGTCGAGGTCGTTCTTCGACAGGCGAAACTTGAGCGCCTTGTCCTTCGTCGGCGTCGCGCCGCTTTGGTTGCGCGGCCGAGGGTTGACGGCCGAGCGCGCGGCGCGGTCGGGGGCCAACTCGCCGACGGCGCTCTCGGTCGCCTGGGCCTCGTTCTTGAGCATCTCCTCCGAGTGTTCGCGCTTCGGGAGGTCCCGCATCGACAGGAGGGTCTTGGGCTTGGGGTCGTTCTGCTCGGGGCGCTGCTCGACCGGGCTGACCTTGACCTTCGGGGCCTCCTGGGCGAGCGCACTCTTCTGCTCCTTGAGCTCGGCGATCTTGTTCTCGTCGGCGTGGCCCTTCTCGGGGTCCTTGCTCGGCTCGGTCTGCGAGGCCTTGGGCTTCTCCGCGTCCTTGTGCAGGTTCGAGATCTCGGAGCGGGTCTCCTCGGTGACGTCGCGGTTGATGTTCGAGAGGTAGTGCGCGTCGCTCGGCGCGTCCTTCTCGTCCTTGTCCTCCATTTGCTCGACCATCTTGAGCTGCTGCAATTCGAAGTCGATCTTCTCCTGCGGCTGCTCGGGCTCGGGCTCGGGCTCGGGCTTGGGCTGCTCGGGCTCGGGCTCCTTCTCGGGCTCGGGCGCGAGCAGCTTCTCCTTGTCCTTCTGCTTCTCCGGCTTCTTGGGCTTCCTGGGCTGCTCGCGGGGCTCAGGCTCGGGCGCCAGCAGCTCCTGCATCGGGTCACGCTCGGCCCGCGGCTCCTCGACCAGCGCCACGATGACCGGGGCCGCCTCGCACTCGCCGTCCTGCAGAACCTGACGGAGCCCGTCCACCAGCCGCGACTTGTCACCCGACAGCGCTGCGTCGACGAGCCGGATGCTGCGCGTCTCGCCGGTGACACACACCTTGCGCAGCGCGACCGGAGGCGGCCGCTCGCTGCCGCCGTTGTAGAGCAGCAAGCTGGCCAGCAAGCTGCCGTAGTTGGCCCCCGCGGACACCAGCAGGCAGGCCACGAGGACCAGAGGGCTGGGGCCTCGCCGGGCACGCCGGGCGGCATCCCCTTCGGGGATGGCCTCACCCGTGCGCGACGGGCTATCTCGGCGGGGCGGCACCGGCATCACTGTAGCGGAAGTCCCCCGCCGGGGCCTGCGGAGCGGGAATGCAGGGTGTCAGCGGAGAACGCGCGGACGCTCCTACGGGTCTGCTGGCGCGCGTGCCTTCGGGTCTTGTGCGCGCGTGAGCTACCGGGTGGAGGCGGTGCTCAGCGGAGACGATACTCAGTGGAGGTTGCGGTACACGCCGACGACCTTGCCGAGGATGTCGAAGCTGCGGCCATCCCCGCGGTGGACGTAGATCGGCTCCATCGCCGAGTTCGCCGGCTGGAGGCGGATCTTCTCGCCCTCGAGGTAGTAACGCTTGCAGGTCGCCTCGCCCTCGATCATCGCCACGACGATCTCGCCGCGCTCGGCGGTCGACTGGCGGCGGATGAACAGGTAGTCGCCGTCGAAGATGCCGTCCTCGATCATGCTCTCGCCTTGCACGATCAGGCCGAACACCTCGCGCGACGGGTACGACCCGAGGAAGCGCTTGTCGACGTTGATGCGGTCGACGACGTTCTCTTCGGCGAGGATCGGTTGACCGGCAGCCACGCGGCCGAGGATCGGGACCTCGAGCTTGCGGGCGTTCTCGGGCTGCTCCACCGGACGCAGCGCGCGGCTCTTGAGCTCCTCACGCACCAGGTAACCCTTGCGCTCGAGCGCCTTCAGGTGGTCGTTGACCCCGTTGGTCGACTTGATGCCCATGTGCTCACCGATCTCGCGGAGCGTGGGCGGGTAGCCGTTTTCGTCCAGACAGGTGCTGATGAAGTCCAGCGCTTGCTGTTGGCGGTGTGTCAGGCTGGGTTTCACGGCAGGACCTCCGGGTCGCGTCGAATGCGCTCTTGCGACACTGAACGGGTGTATACAAACAATTTGCGCAGGTCAAGCTTTTGCATCGCCTCCAACACCCCGCTAGCGCCCGAAATTTGCGGATCGCCGACAAGGCGAACAACCTGCCCGCGTGACGCCGCCGCAGTCCCCAAACGAACGCCGTTCTGATCGCCAGGACCGCCGTCGCACGGGTCTCGCTGCGTGGCCTGCCCCGCTCGAGCGCCGCAGCGGCCAACGTCGTCGCTTGCCGCGCTCGCGCTGGCAGCAGTGGCCCTCTCTGCTGGCTTGCGCGGCCCTCGGGGTGGTCGCCGCGGTCGGCCTGCAATCTCTCTCCGGGGCCACGCCGACCCGCGCCGGGACCTGGGTCGCGGGCCTACCCGGACGCTTGCCCCCGGGATCGGTGCCCCTGCAACGACCCTCCGCGGACGCGGCCCGCTTCACGGTCCCCATGGCAGCAGCGCTGCGCGACGAGGCGGAGCGCCTGACCCCCGCCGCGGTCGCCCTCGACGAGCAGGCCGCCCAGCGCTGGTGGTCGCTGCGCGGCGAGCTCGACGCGGCCGCGGCAGACCCCGCGACCCCCGGGGCCGTGCG
>Ga0335395_10000286_pt1 | contig 32087 bp, 17 predicted proteins | sample MAT02_FD_205744 | JGI IMG/M metagenome (GOLD analysis project Ga0335395, IMG submission 205744) | Freshwater microbial communities from Lake Fryxell liftoff mats and glacier meltwater in Antarctica - MAT-02 (spades assembly) (version 2) ... | reverse complement strand
TGCGTCACCACCTGATGGAGGAGCCGTATGCGGTAATTCCGCACGTACGGATCTGTGCCGGGTATCTCGCAGAAAACGCTGAAAAAATGCGGACAATGCGCAGAAATCTACGGCGACCCACCTTGTTATGAATACATTTCAAACCCCAGCCATCGGCTGGGGTTTGTGCTTCCCTGGTTTTGTTCCTCAGCCTGCGTGTCGTTTCGCGTAGCCTTTGAGTTGATGCATAGCTAAGAAGGCATCGAGAAGCTTCTTTACCGTATGGTGCGAATATTATCGGCGCGGACCTGCGCCATTATTTCAGAGATAAAGCGGCGAAATATCTTGATGGTTACCCTCGGAAAATGACCGCGAGAATGCTGACGTGCCTCAGAACGCGGGAAAATTCTGCGGAGGAGGAATCCGTGGACAGGCACCGATTGAAATGATTGGACGACCGATTGGACGACCGACTGGTGTGGACGACCGACTGGTGGACAGGCACAACATCATCGATAGCGCCAGTCCCGAGCAGGCCTTCGTCGGCGAAATTCGCATCCACGGCGATGGGCGCAACGCGCGCCTGCGGGCTGAAAGAGGGGGCCGCGGCGCTGGCGGTCGGCCTCCAACCGCTGCCATGGGAGCGGATGCTTACGCTCACATGACAACCGCATTTTCATGGAGGCGTGACCCAGAAGTGGCGCTCAGGACTCACCCCGAGCCTTAGGTTTACATCGGCTTAGGGAATGGTGGGCGGTCGGTTCGCGGGCTATGGTGGAGGCAGGTTTGGTGCATGTCCCGGATTCGTGATCCCCGATTCGTACCGCAATTCGCCAGCGGGTGCACGAGCGCCGAGCAGTGGTCACAGACCGCGTAATGCCGCCACCACGCGTTCGACTTCGTCGTGGGTGGTATAATGGGCAAAGCCCATGCGGAGGAGGCCGCCCTGATCGGCGAGTCCCAATTGGTCGACTACGCCTTTGGCGTAGAAGTGGCCATCCCACACGCAGATGCCTTGCGCAGCCAGCCGCTCGCTGGCTTGGCGCGGAGTGCACGACGTCAGGGTGAGTCCAAAGGTTGGCGTGCGCTGCGCGCTGCGTTGGACATCAGTAATGCCGTAGAGGTGCAGGCCTGGAATGGTGGCAATGCCGTTGAGAAAATGCTGGGACAGCGCCTGCTCATGGACGCCAATGCGGTCCATGCCCGCCACCAAGGCCGCACGTGAGAGGGGATCGTCGTTCACTGCCGCGCCCAGGCTGCCGATATAGCCAATCCCAGCGTGCAATCCGGCGAGGGCAGAGAAATTTTGCGTGCCCGTTTCCCATTTGCCGGGCGCAACCGGCGACGAGGTGCGGACTTTATACGCCGTCAATGATTCCAGCAGCTCCGCCCGTCCATAGAGTATGCCGACGTGCGGTCCGCCGAATTTATACGCCGAGCACGCCAAGAAGTCGCAATTCCAGGCGCGCACATCGATCACCCCGTGCGGTGCGTAGTGCACCGCATCGATGTAGACCAGTGCGCCAACCGCGTGCGCGGCGGCGATGAGCGGCGCGAGATCAGGAATGGTGCCGACCGAGTTCGCTGCAGCCGTGAGCGCGACCAGTCGGGTACGCGACGAGAGCAGCGTGCACAGATCCTCCACCCGCAAGGTCGCGTCGGGCATCGCGAAGGGCAACGTCTTCACCACCGCGCCGCGATCTTCTGCGGCCATGAGCCAGGGTGCGACATTGGCGTCATGATCCAAGGCGGTGACCACCATTTCGTCACCGGCTTGCCAGGTGCGGGCCAAGGCCCGACTCACGGCGAAGGTGAGGCTGGTCATATTGTGCCCGAATACGATCTCTTCCGGCGCCGCAGCGTTGAGGAGGCGCGCCGCTGCCAGTCGGGCCTCGGCAATCACCGTCATGGTTTCACGGCTGGTGGCAAAAACTCCGCCACTGTTGGCGTTGTGATTCGTGAGATAATCACTGATCGCCGCGATGACACTATCCGGAACCTGGGTTCCCCCCGGGCCATCGGCAAACAGCAGCGGGTGGCCATTATGGAGGTGAGCCAAGGCGGGAAAACGTCGGCGGATCGCGTTCGGCAGGCTGTCGTCAAACGGCGTGTTCATGCGGTTATAACCAAAATATCCCAATACCCAGGCGCGTCCTCGCTAGGCTCTACCTTATCGGCAAAGTGAAAGACGCGACGATCATTGGCGAAGACGACTTCGCCTGGCAACAGCACGCGACTGAATAACGGCGGTTGATCCCGGGCAGGATAGATGCGGGTGGTGCCGCCCTTGATGCGATGACGCGCAACGCAAAAAAGGCCGATGTAATCAAAGCCATCCTGGTGAATGCCTTCGGGTGCTGGTGTTCCGGAAAATTCCGGACTGCATAAGATGCGGATCTGATGCACGCCGATCTCGCGGGTCTGCGGATCAATGCCCATGAAGGTGGTGAACCGGGCGACCATGGTCTGCACGGCTGGCATGGCGATGAAGCCATCTTCAATTTCGGCAAATTCGCGACGCACGTCACCGACCAGATGATTGACGCGCTTGCTCTGCACAAACTGCATATGCGGTAATCGGCGCAGCTGGTCGGCGGGTCCTATAAAGTGGGCAAAGCGGCGCTGGCGGAATTTCCCCGTGATATAGGGATCCAGCGGCATGCGCTCATAAAAGGGCCGCAGGTCGTCGAGCCCCGCCGTGGGCAGGGACTCCAAGACCTCGAAGGCCTCGAAAACATACGTGAAATCAGCAGGAAATTGAGGTGTGATAGGCATGGGTACCCCCTTACAATATAGCGCATAGAATGCCTGACTGCCACCCCTGGTCGGCGCAGGTTCGACCGTTGCTGGTGACGCGGTGGGATGCGGCGTCAGGTGGGGCAAACTCGCCGATGAGATCAGCCCCACGCAGCCCTTCGTGGGCCAAATTCGCATCCACGGCTATGGGCGCAACGCGCGCCTGCGAGATACCGACTGCGACCAGAATAGGTATTTTTGTCCCGGCGACCCCGCAGCCGGTCGAGCGTGGCGGGAAGCGTTGCGCGCCTTCGGCGTCGACGGCAGCAGCCGCTACGACGACCCCGGCTTCGTTGACGCCGAGAACGGCGATTTCCGCCTGAAAGAGGGGGCCGCGGCGCTGACGTTGCCGTTGGTGGCCAGAAAGGCGATCAGATCGTGGGGGTCCGCGGGGATGCCCAGCACATCCCGGAGCTCCTTCTGGCTGCGGGTGAGTCCGTATGCAGGGAGACGTTCCCGCACCGAGCCAGGCCCAGAAGGAGTTGGTGCCCTCGCCAAGCTGGCAGGATTTACTGCAAAATGCAATCCTTGAATATGTGTTTCTTTCGGCGGGACCTGCTAGTGTCCGCAAGATTGTCTACACTTCCATCAGGTGCGAACCGGCCCGCCGTCGGCCCGCCGTCGGCCCGCCGTCGGCCGGTAAAAGGCAGCATGCGGTCGAGCGGCCCTGTGAGCATGGACTCATTTCAGCAGTCCCGCGCCTCCTTTTCTCTTCCTCCGCCAGACCTCCACCTTGCCTTTTCCTAGGTAACTCTCCATGACGCTCTTGCGTACCACGTCCACCCCTCCGCCTGCCGAGTTCAGTCTCGACAAACGCGCGCTGCTCAAGGCCTTGACCGCGCTCAAACGCGGCGACTGCTCGGTCCAGCTCCCCGCAGAGTGGACGGGGATCGATGGCAAGATCGCCGACGCCTTCAATGAGATCGTCGATCTTAAGTGCAGCACGGGGCGCGAGCTCGACCGTCTGAGTCGGGTGGTCGGCAAGGAAGGCAAGCTGTCGCAACGTGCGACCATCGGTACCGCCACCGGCGCCTGGGCTGATACCCTGGTGGCGGTGAATACGCTGATTGACGACCTCGTCCATCCCACCTCGGAAACGGCGCGGGTGATCGGCGCCGTGGCCAAGGGCGACCTCTCACAGTCGATGGCTCTCGACATCGAAGGCCGTGATCTGCGCGGCGAATTCCGCCGCACCGCCCTCACTGTCAATACCATGGTCGATCAGCTCGCCTCGTTCGCATCAGAGGTCACGCGCGTGGCCCGTGAAGTCGGCACCGAAGGCAAGCTCGGCGGCCAAGCGCTGGTGAAAGGCGTGGCCGGCATCTGGAAGGATCTCACCGAGAACGTCAACCTGATGGCCTCGAACCTGACCGGCCAGGTGCGCAACATCACCGAGATTTCGACCGCGATCGCCGCCGGCGACTTGACGAAGAAGATCACCGTCGACGTGAAGGGCGAGGTCCTCGATCTTAAGGTCACCATGAACACCATGGTCGACAAGCTCAACGCGTTCGCATCGGAAGTGACGCGCGTGGCGCGCGAAGTCGGCACCGAAGGCAAGCTCGGCGGCCAGGCCGACGTCAAGGGCGTCGGCGGCCTGTGGAACGACCTGACCGAGAACGTCAACCTGATGGCCTCGAACCTCACGGGTCAGGTGCGCAACATCACCGAGATTTCGACCGCGATCGCCGCCGGCGACTTGACGAAGAAGATCACCGTCGACGTGAAGGGCGAGGTCCTCGATCTCAAGGTCACCATGAACACCATGGTCGACAAGCTCAACGCGTTCGCGTCGGAAGTGACGCGCGTGGCGCGCGAAGTCGGCACCGAAGGCAAGCTCGGCGGCCAAGCCGACGTCAAGGGCGTCGGCGGCATCTGGAACGACCTGACCGAGAACGTCAACCTGATGGCCTCGAACCTCACGGGTCAGGTGCGCAACATCACCGAGATCTCGACCGCGATCGCCGCCGGCGACCTGTCGAAGAAGATCACCGTCGACGTGAAGGGCGAGGTCCTTGGCCTCAAGAACACCATCAACACCATGGTCGACAAGCTCAACTTGTTCGCGTCGGAAGTGACGCGCGTGGCGCGCGAAGTCGGCACCGAAGGCAAGCTCGGCGGCCAAGCCGACGTCAAGGGCGTCGGCGGCATCTGGAACGACCTGACCGAGAACGTCAATTTCATGGCCTCGAACCTGACCGGTCAGGTGCGCAATATCGTCGAGATTTCGACCGCGATCGCCGCCGGCGATCTGAAGAAGAAGATCACCGTCGACGTGAAAGGCGAGTTCCTCGAACTCAAGGGCACCATCAACTCCATGGTCGACCAGCTCAACTCGTTCGCCTCAGAAGTGACGACGGTGGCGCGCGAAGTCGGGGTCGAAGGCAAGCTCGGCGGCCAGGCGACGGTTCCCGGCGCTTCCGGAACCTGGAAGGATCTCACCGACAACGTCAACCAGCTCGCGGCCAACCTGACCACCCAGGTGCGAGCCCTGGCCGAGGTCGCGACCGCGGTGACCAAGGGCGACCTGACGCGCTCGATCTCGGTCGCGGCGCAAGGGGAAGTGGCGGCGTTGAAGGACAACATCAACGAGATGATCCGCAATCTCAAGGACACCACGCTCAAGAACAGCGAGCAAGACTGGATCAAGACGAACCTCGCCAAGTTCGCGCGCATGCTCCAAGGCCAGAAGGACCTGATCGCGGTTGGCAAGTTGATCCTGTCGGAACTGGCCCCGGTGGTATCGGCGCAGCAGGCGGTGTTCTATACCCTCGAGACGTTCACCTACGACGACGCGATCTCGGCGGTCAGGCACGATCCCCGACTCAAGCTGCTGGCCAGCTACGCTTACACCCACGAGGGCGCGACCGAGATCAGCCTCGGCGAAGGCCTGATCGGGCAGTGCGCGATCGACAAGGAGAAAGTAATCCTCGTCAACGTGCCGCACGATCACGTCAAGATCGCGACCGGTCTCGGCAGGTCGGCGCCGAACAACATCATGATTCTGCCCGTGCTCTTCGAAGGCCAGGTCAAGGCGGTGATGGAGCTGGCGTCGCTCGAGCGATTCAGTCCGTCGCACCAGGTCTTTCTCGACCAACTCACCGAATCGATCGGCATCGTGCTCAACACCATTGAGGCCAGCATGCGCACCGAGAACCTGCTCAAGCAGGCCCAGTCGCAGGCCAAAGAGCTGCTGAGCCGGCAGGAGGAACTCAAGCAGACCAACCAGGAACTGGAAGTGAAGGCCGGCCTGCTCGCCAACCAGAACGTCGAGGTCGAGCGCAAGAACTCCGAGGTCGAACAGGCTCGTTCGGCCCTCGAAGAGAAGGCCACGCAGCTGGCCCTGACCTCGAAGTACAAGTCGGAATTCCTCGCCAACATGTCGCACGAGCTGCGCACGCCGCTCAACAGCCTGCTGATCCTATCCGACCAGCTGTCGCGCAACCAGGATGGCAACCTGTCCGGCAAGCAGGTCGATTACGCCAAGACCATCCACACCTCGGGCAACGACCTGCTGGCCATGATCAACGACATCCTTGACCTGTCCAAAATTGAATCGGGCACGGTCACCGTCGAAGCCGGCGAGCTGCACCTGGCTGATCTCAAGGAAGACCTCGAACGCGGCTTCCGCCACGTCGCCGAATCGCGTGGCCTGACCTTCGGCATCAATCTCGACGCCAACCTGCCCAAGACCATGAACACGGACAGCAAGCGCTTGCAGCAGGTGCTCAAGAACCTGCTCTCGAACGCCCTCAAGTTCACCGAGAGTGGCAGCGTCACGGTCAAGATCGCCATGGCCCTGGGCGGGTGGGACCCGGAGCACGAGTCCCTCAATCGCGCGCGCGGCGGCGCTGTGTCCTTCTCGGTGATCGATACCGGCATCGGCATCCCGTCCGACAAGCAGCGCATCATCTTCGAAGCTTTCCAGCAGGCCGACGGCTCGACCAACCGCAGGTACGGGGGGACCGGCCTCGGTCTGGCGATCAGCCGCGAGATTTCGCGCATGCTCGGCGGCGAGATATCGCTCTTATCCGCGCCCGGCGTCGGCAGCACCTTCACGGTCTACCTGCCGCGCGCCTACGCGCTGCCCAAGGCCTTGTCCCGCAAGCTCAGCGAAGAAAACGCCCCCCAAACTCCGGTTCCACTCACGCTCGAGCCGCTGGAAACTGCCAGGGAAGAGGCGCCTGATCGCGGTATCGACGTTCAAATTCCGGAATATTCCGACCTCCCCAACGAAGTCAGTGACGACCGCAATTCGATCCGCAGCGGCGACCGGGTCGCACTTATCGTCGACAACGACCTGCATTTCTCGCGATACCTGCTCGATCAGGCGCATGAGCATGGCTTCAAGGGCTTGGTGACGTCGACGGGCGCCGCCGCCTTGGCGCTGGCCAAGGAATTCAATCCGACCGCCATTCTCCTGGACATCCAGCTGCCCGACCTCGACGGCTGGCGCGTGCTCGACCATCTCAAGGGCAACTTGACTACCCGGCACATCCCGGTCTACGTCATCTCCATCGACGACAAGCTCGAGCACGGGCTGCGCCTGGGCGCCCACCGGGTGTTCACCAAGCCGATCAAGCACGAGGAGATCGACGAGGTATTCGTCAGCGCCGTGGACTTCGCCGAGCGCCGGATCCGCACCCTGTTGCTGGTTGAGGACGATGAGCACCAGCGCGACAGCATCGTCCAGCTGCTCGGCGCCGACGACGTCGCCATCACCGCGGTGGGCACCGGCAAGGACGCGCTCGCCTGCCTGAAGGACGCGAAGTTCGATTGCATGATCCTTGATGTCGGATTACCAGACCTCAACGGGTCGCTGCTCCTGGAGAAGGTCAAGAAGCTGACCTTGGCAAAGGCGATGCCGATCATCGTCTACACCGCCAGGACCCTGACGGCCAAGGAAGCCACCCAGGCCAAGAAGCTGGCGCACGTGGTGATGATCAAGGACTTCGCCTCGCCCGGTCGCCTGCTCGACCAGACCTCGATGTGGCTGCATCGCGTCCACGCCAACCTGCCCGACCACAAGCGGCTGCTGGTTGAGAAGCTGCGCCTGCCAGGCGTGGTGCTCGCGGGCAGGACGGTCCTCGTCGTCGATGACGACATCCGCAACATCTACGCCATGACCAGCCTGCTTGAGCGTGCCAAGATGGAGGTGCTGTCCGCTGACGATGGCAAGAGCGCCATCGAGTTGCTGATGGCGAAAGGCGGCGCCAAGGTCGATGTCGTCCTCATGGACATCATGATGCCGGGTATGGACGGCTACGACACCATGGGCGCGATCCGCGCGGAGGCGCGGTTCCGCAACCTGCCCATCATTGCGGTGACCGCCAAGGCGATGAAAGGCGATCGCGAGAAGTGCATTGAGGCAGGCGCTTCGGACTATATCGCCAAGCCGGTGGACACCGATCGGCTGCTGTCGCTGCTGAGCGTCTGGCTCTACCATCCGAGCACCGTGGCCGCGAAGAAGGCGCGCGCATGAAAATCACCGCCAATCCAGCGGACATCGGGGTCAAGCCGCCCCTGCGTGATCAGCCGGGCCAGGTCAACATCCTGCTCGTCGACGACCGGCCGGACAAGCTGCTCGCGCTCACCGCGATCCTCGAAGAACTGGGCCAGAACCTGGTGGTCGCGCATTCGGGCAAGGAAGCCCTGCGCCTCCTGCTGCGCGACGAGTTCGCGGTCATCCTGCTCGACGTCAATATGCCGGTGATGGACGGCTTCGAGACCGCGGCCCTGATCCGCCAGCGCGTCCGCACCGAGCATACGCCGATCATCTTCATCTCGGCGATCAGCGCGACCGATACCCACGCCAGCAAGGGGTACTCGCTGGGAGCGGTCGACTACATCTTCGCGCCCGTGGTGCCCTCCATCCTGCGCGCCAAGATCCTGGTCTTTATCGAGCTCCATCGCCAGTCCGAGGAACTCGCGCGCAACGAGGCGCTGTTCCGCCGCATCTTCGACGAAGCACCGATCGGCATGGCGCTGCTCGATGAAGGTGAACGTTTCCAGAAGGTCAATCAGGCCTTCTCCGCCATGCTGGGGTACGAATCCGCGGCGCTCACCACTATGACCACCGCCGCCATCACCCATCCCGGTGATCGCAAGCGCGAGTCCAAGGAGGCGGTGCGCTTGGCGCGGGGCGAAGCCGCGGTGGCGTCCCTGGACAAGCGCTACCTCGACCGGGACGGTAAAGAGGTGTGGGCTTCGACCACCACCATCCGCATCCGCGGCAGCAAGGGGAAGGAGACGCATCGCCTGGTGATGGCCAAGGACATCACCGACAAGCAGCACATCCAGGAGCTCGAACGGCTGACCTACCAGCTCCAGCGCACCAACGCTGAGCTCGAGCAATTCGCCTACCTCGCCGCGCACGATCTCCAGGAACCCATTCGCATGATCGGCAACTTCCTCCCTTTGCTGGAGCAGGAGATAGGCCCCGACCTCTCGCCGAGGGCCAAGGACTACTTCGCCCGGGTGGCCGGTGGTGCCGAGCGCATGAAAGCCCTCGTCCATTCGGTGCTCGAATTCAGCCGCATCGACGCTGATTCTAGCGAGACCGTGCTCATCGATACCGAGGATGCCGTTCGCCAAGAGGTGGCCGTCTTGGCCGATACCATCGCCGCCACCAGGGCGGTGATCGAGGTCGGCCCACTGCCCGCGGTCCGCTGCAGCCCGGCGGGGATGAGCCGTTTGATCCAAAACCTGCTGTCCAATGCCCTCAAGTTCCGCTCCAAGGACACGCCCGTGATCCGCGTCGCCGCCACGGCGTCGGACGGATGGGTCACCATCTCGGTCCGGGATAACGGCATCGGCATCCCGCCCAACCAGGGCGGCAAACTGTTCATCCTCTTCCAGCGCCTGCACACCCGGAACGAATACCCGGGCACCGGCATCGGCCTAGCGTCGTGCAAGAAGGTCGTCGAGAACCACGGCGGGCGCATCTGGTTCGAATCGAAGCCAAAACAGGGCTCGGAATTCTTCTTCACCCTGCCGAGCGCCGATGCCGATGCCGATGCCGATGCCGATGCCGATGCCGACGCCCAGGCTTATGCCGGATAAGCCCCACCTGCTTATGGTCGACGACAACGACGGGGATCTCTGTCTTGTCCGCATCGCCCTTGAGAACGCCCGCATTGAGGTCGAGTTCGACACCGCCCTCAACGGCCTTATCGGGCAGGATCACCTAAAGCAGTTGGTCGAAGCCGGAGGCCCGCTCCCCAAGGCCGTCCTGCTCGATCTCAACATGCCGCGCATGGACGGCCGGCAGCTGCTGAAATGGATCCGTTCCGCCAAGGCCCTTCAAGCGATGCCCGTTATCATGTTCACCTCGTCGAACGACGCCAAGGAGCGGACCCACTGCATGGGGATGGGCGCCACCGATTATTGGGTCAAACCGACGAGGTTCGAGGACTACAGCAGAATGGTCGCCCGCTTGGTCGTCTACTTTGAAGGCGCGCCGACGTGAAGCCCCCTTTAGTGGGCAGAGTGCGCAGAGTGCGCAGAGTGCGCAGAGTGCGCATGTATTATTTCCGCTTCATGAGCCCTGGCCGGAATCCATGCTCATACGTTTGTTGGGATTATTTCCTAGGATGGATACAGCAAGCTCAAACGCACGAATGCGCCAGCTCATAACGACCGACTGATGAAGCGCTCCTGAGAAGACATCATGACCAAAGAATCCATGAACGACAAAACCCCGCCGCCCAGCCCCACCGACCAGCGTTTCGGCGAGGATCGCCCATCAACCACGCCTGGTGGCCGATGGGGCTCAGCACTGCCACGCAAGACCCTGCTCGGCTTCGTGGCCGCCCTGTTTGCCGTCCTGGCCATGTCGGTGGTTTCCTATCGTGCGCTGCAGGCTCGATCGACGGGCGCAGAGCAGATGATGCAAGCGCTCGAAATGACGAAAGCGCTCGAGACCTCGATCTCCACGCTCACGGACGCGGAGACGGGTCACCGCGGCTATCTGCTGCTCGGTGACCAGTCGTATCTCGAACCGTATACGGCCGCGCTGGCCGAACTGCCGGGCAACCTCGCGATTATTCGGCGTTTGGCGGCAGACAACCCAGCGCAACTGAAGCGACTTGAAGCCATCGAACACCTCGCCGCCGACCGGATGGCAATCCTTAAGGAAGGCGTCGAACTGAAGCAGGCTGGTCAGGCTGAAGCCGCGCTCGCGCTGGTTCGTTCGGACCGAGGCAAGGTGATGATGGAACGTCTGCGTGCATTGGTCAGCGAGATGCAGGCCACCGAGCGCGTGACTCTTGAGGCCAGCACGCGGGAATGGGAGCAGGCCGCCGCCTTCTCGACGTTCGTCATTTGGGCGGGATCAGCGCTCTTGGCCGTCCTGATCGTCGCCGCCGCCGTCACGTCCGCGCAGGATTTTCGCGCGATGCAAACGCAGGCCTGGCTGAGGACGGGGCAGAACGAACTGAGTGTCCGGCTGCAAGGTGAGCAGCAGGTCGAGCAACTGGGCGAAAAGATCGTCAGCTTTGTCGCGCGCTATCTCAACGCCCAGGTCGGGGCCATGTATGGTGCCGAGGAAGATGGCCATCTCCGCCTGGTGGGCGCCTATGCGATTCCCGCGCGCGCTTCTGACGAGCCCGACCAGTCTCATGCCGTGGGCGGTCTGACGAGACAAGCCCTGCGCGAGAAGTCGGTCCTGACGATCAGCGATGTGCCGGCGGATTACTTCTCTGTCACCTCCGGCCTCGGCGGCAGCCAGCCCCGACACCTCGTGATCGCTCCGACCAGCGTCGATGGGGTGGCCAATGCGGTGCTGGAATTGGGCTTCTTCCGCGCCGTCTCTCCGCCTGATCTGGAGTTGCTGCGCCTGATCGCTGAGCCCATCGGCGTTGCCCTGAGAACTGCGCAGTACCGCAAAAAGCTCGCGCTCTTGCTCGAGGAGACGCAGCAACAGGCAACGGAGCTTCAGGCTCAGCAGGAGGAGCTGCGCGTCTCCAACGAAGAGCTCGAAGAGCAAAGCCGCGCGCTCAAGCAGAGTGCGGTGCACCTTGAGGCGCAGCAGGTGGAACTTGAGCAGACGAACTCCCAGCTCGCGACGCAGGCCGACGTGTTGCAGGCGCAGAAGGACCATCTCGAGCGCGCCCAGCTCGAATTGACCGCGCACTCAGTCGAGCTCGTGCGCGCGAACCAGGTCAAGTCGGAGTTCCTCGCGAACATGAGCCACGAGCTGCGCACGCCGCTCAACAGCGCGCTCATCCTCGCGAAGGTGCTCGCGGACAACGCGGGCGGCAACCTCAGCGCGGAGCAGGTGACGTTTGCGGAGACCATCTACGGCGCGAGCACCGATCTGCTCACGCTCATCAACGACATCCTCGACCTTTCGAAGATCGAAGCTGGCAAGGTCGAGGTGCACCTCGAGAAGCTCTCGCTGCGCGCGATGATCGGGCAACTGCAGCGCACGTTCGCTCCGCTCGCGGCGCAGAAGGGACTGCGCCTCGAAACCGCGCTCGCGGATGAAAACGACGATGGCATCGTAAGCGACGGTCAACGCCTGCAGCAGGTGCTGAAAAACCTCGTATCGAACGCCGTGAAGTTCACCGAAACCGGGACGGTGCGCCTCGCGGTGGATGCGCTGCAGTCGGCCGACGGGGCGCCGCTCGTGCGCTTCCGCGTCACCGACAGCGGCGTCGGCATCGCGCCCGAGCACCACGAGGTCATCTTTGAGGCCTTCCGCCAAGCCGACGGCAGCACGCACCGAAAATACGGCGGCACCGGGCTCGGCTTGTCGATCTCGCGGGAGCTCGCGCGCCTGCTCGGTGGCGACGTCACCCTGCAGAGCGAGCCCGGCCAGGGTAGCACCTTCACACTGACCGTGCCGCGCTCGCTCGGCGCGCCGGGCACCACCGCGACAACCCTTCCGGCGAGCGCCGCGCCCGCCTCGTCATCTCCCGCGTCGCCGTCGCCGTCGTTGACGGCAGCGCCAGCGCGCACGCAGGTCGGGCCACATTCGGTGGCGAAACTCGTCGACGATGATCGCGACCTGATTGGGCCAGGCGATCGCGTGATCCTTGTCGTCGAGGACGATGCCGCCTTCGCCGGCATCCTGGTCAGACTCGGGCGCGAGCGCGGCTTCAAGGTCATCGCCGCACCCACCGCCGAGGACGGCATCGCCGCGACGCGCGCGCACCAGCCGGTGGGCGTCCTGCTCGACGTGAACCTGCCCGATCACTCGGGCCTCACGGTGCTCGACCGTTTGAAGCGCAACCCGGCCACGCGCCACGTGCCCGTGCACATGATCTCGGTGGAGGATCACACCCAGCAAGCGCTCGAGCTCGGCGCGGTGGGTTATTCGCTCAAGCCGGTCAAGCGCGAGGAGCTGTTGCGCGCGCTCGAACACATGGAGCACAAGCTCGCGCAGAAGATTGGCCGCGTTTTGGTAGTCGAAGACGACGAGAACCAGCGGATCGCCATCGAGGCTCTGCTCAGCGGCGACAATGTGAGCATCACCGCCGTCCCGACGGCGACCGCCGCACTCGAGGCCCTGCATTCCGCGACGTTCGACTGCATGGTCGTGGATCTCACCCTGCCTGACCTCAGCGGCTACCAGCTCCTTGAGCGCATGGCCGACGACGAGCGTTACTCGCACCCGCCCGTCATCGTTTACACGGGGCGTTCCCTGACACGCGATGAGGAGCAGCGACTGAGCCAATATTCCCGCTCGATCATCATCAAGGGCGCACGCTCGCCCGAGCGGCTGCTCGATGAGGTCACGCTATTTCTGCACCACGTAGAGGCAAAGCTGCCCGCAGACCGCCAGCGCATGCTGCGCGAGGCCCGCAACCGCGACGCCGCGTTCGAGGGCCGGCGCATTTTGCTGGCCGAAGACGATGTACGCAACGTATTCGCGCTCTCCCACGTGCTTGAGGTGCGCGGCGCCAAAATGGAAATCGCACGCAACGGCAAAGAGGCGCTCGCTGCCCTCGAGCGGCTGGGCACGGCCGACGATCGAGCGGGCGGCATCGACGTCGTCCTCATGGACATCATGATGCCCGAGATGGACGGCATCGCGGCGATGCGGGCTATCCGCACGCGGCCGGAATGGAAAAAACTGCCGATCATCGCGCTCACCGCCAAGGCGATGAAAGACGACCAGCAAAAGTGCTTTGAGGCAGGCGCGTCCGATTACATGGCCAAGCCCATCGACGTCGAGAAGCTGCTGTCGCTCCTGCGCGTCTGGATGTTTAAGCGATGAGCGCGAGCGACGGAAAGAACGGCACGAGCGGTGGACCAAGCAGCGCGAGCGACGGAAAAAACAGCGAGAGCGTGTTCGACATGGAGCTCACGCTCCTGCTTGAGGCCATCTTTCAGCGGTATCACTACGACTTTCGCGACTACGCGAAGTCGTCGCTGCGGCGGCGGCTACGGCAGGCGATGGAGCGCTTCGAAGTCTCCTCGCTTTCCGTGCTGCAGGATCGGGTGCTGCACGATGCGCACGCGCTGCCCATTCTCCTCGACTACCTCACCATCCAGGTGAGCGACATGTTTCGCGACCCCACGCACTTTTTGGCGTTACGCCGCGACGTGTTGCCGATTCTCGCGACCTATCCGTCGCTGAAGATCTGGATCGCGGGCTGCAGCACCGGCGAGGAGTTTTATTCGATGGCCATCCTTCTGGCGGAAGAAAAGCTCCTCGATCGCGCGATTATGTACGCCACTGACGTGAACGAAGAGGCACTGCGCAAAGCCGAAGCCGGCGTCTTTGCGCTTGATCGCGTGGCGGGCTTCTCGGAAAACTATGCTGCGGCTGGTGGCAAGGGCTCGCTGTCGGACTGGTACACGGCCGCCTACAATGGAATAGTCTTCGATCGCCGCTTGCGCAGGAATGTCGTTTTTTCCGATCACTCACTCGCCACCGACGGCGACTTCACCGAGACGCACCTCGTGCTGTGCCGGAATGTCCTCATCTACTTCGACCGCGAGCTGCAAGACCGCGCGATCGCCCTGTTCGAACAATCGCTCGTGCCGCGCGGTTTCTTGGCCCTCGGTTCCAAGGAAAACCTGCGCATCTCGTCGCACGCAGCCGCCTTCGACACCTTCGCTCTGCACGAGCGCATTTACCGCAAGCAATGATTCCCAAGTCATGAACCACGCACCACCTGCATCTGGTCGGACCTCGCCGCCAGCGCCACTCGCGCTGGTCGATGCGATCGTGCTCGGCGCGTCGGCGGGCGGGGTGGATGCGTTCCTCGCGATTGTCTCCGCGTTGCCCGCTTCGTTCGCCCTGCCCCTGGTCGCCGTCGTGCATATTCCACGCGACCGGCCGAGTCTGCTCGTCGAGGTGCTCGGGGCGCGCGCGCACCTCGCCGTGCGCGAAGCTGGTGACAAGGACAGGCTCCTGCCGGGCCTGGTGATCGCGCCGCCGGACTACCACCTGCTGCTCGACGTCGACAGCGGCCACCGCCACCTCGCGGGCGCGCAGGACGTGTATCTGGCGTTGTCCGATGACGCGCCGGTCAGTTACAGCCGCCCCTCCATCGACGTGCTGTTTCAATCCGCCGCCGAGGTGTTCGGGCCCCGCGTCGCCGGCGTCGTCCTCACCGGCGCGAACGCCGACGGTGCCCTCGGCCTGCAGGCGATCAGGGCGCATGGCGGGTTGTGCGCGGCGCAGTCACCCGACGAAGCCCCAGCGCGCGCGATGCCCGAGGCCGCCATCGCCAGCGCCCAACCACAGCTTGTAGCCCCGCTCCATGACCTCATTCAATGGATCGTCGCGCTCGATGCACATCGCGCGCGCGAAACGGAAGGAACGGTAATTCATGAATAACTACTTAAACCAGGGGGCCCCGTCGCACAGCGAGGGGGGACTGGCGCCGAGGGGCGGTGGGCGGATAGAATGGGCGAAGCCCATCCGCCCACGTTTTGGCGGCGCACGCCGACAAAACGAGCACCGACAAAGCCAGGGGGGTAGGCCGAAGGCCGTAGGGGCGAAGCCACTGAGAAGAGTAGCTCATGCATGATAACGTCACCCTCCTCCTCGTTGACGATCTCGAAAAGAATCTGGTCGCCATGGAGGCCTTGTTGCGCGGCCCGGGGCTACGCGTGCTGATGGCCCGCTCTGGCGACGAGGCGCTTGAGCTCCTCCTCACGAACGAGGTCGCGCTCGCCCTGGTCGACGTGCAGATGCCCGGCATGGACGGCTTCGAGCTCGCGGAGTTGATGCGCGGGAGCGAGCGCACCAAGCACGTGCCGATCGTGTTCGTGACCGCCGGAGCCGAGGATCGGAAGCGCCAGTTTCAGGGCTACGATTCCGGCGCGGTCGACTTTCTGTACAAGCCCATCGAGCCACACATCTTGACCAACAAGATCGCCGTGTTCGTGGCGTTGTTTCGGCAAAAGCAGGCGCTTGCTCGGATGTCCGTTTTGCAGAGCGCCATTTTCAACAGCGCCAATTTTTCAAGCATTGCGACCGACGCCAAGGGTGTCATCCAGATTTTCAATGTCGGCGCCGAACGCATGCTGGGCTACACGGCGGCGGACGTGGTCGACAAGATCACACCCGCCGATATTTCCGATCCGCAGGAAGTGATCGCTCGCGCCACAGCGCTCAGCGTCGAACTCGGCACCCCGATTGCGCCAGGCTTTGAGGCCTTGGCGTTCAAGGCCTCGCGCGGGATCGAAGACATTTACCAGCTGACCTACATCCGCAAAGATGGGCGCCGGCTCCCGGCGGTGGTCTCGGTCACGGCGCTGCGCGACGCGCAGGCGGCCATCATTGGCTATCTCTTGATCGGCAACGACAACACCGCGCGAAAGCAGATGGAAGAGGAGCAGGAGAAATTCAATAAGCGGCTGTGCGATCAGCAATTCTACACGCGCTCGCTCATCGAATCCAATATCGACGCGATCATTACCACCGATCTGCAAGGCATCATTACCGACGTCAACCATCAGATGGAGGTGCTCACGGGCTGCAGCCGCAACGATCTAATCGGCGCCCCGTTCAAGAGCTACTTCACCGATGCCGACCGTGCCGAGGCGGCCATCAAGCAGGCGCTCAGTGAAAAAAAGGTTGCCAACTGCGAGTTGACCGTCCGCGCTCGGGACGGCAAAGAAACCATGGTGTCCTACAACGCCGCCACCCTCTACGACCGGGACGGGATCGTGCTGGGCGTGTTCGCCGCTGCGCGCGACGTGACTGAGCAGAAGCAGGCGTCCCAATATGCGCGAAGCCTCATCGAGGCGGCGCTTGATCCGCTGGTGACGATCAGCGCCGAAGGAAAGATCACCGACGTCAATGAGGGCTCGGTCAAGATCACCGGCGTGGCACGCGAGAAGCTCATCGGCACTGATTTTTCCGACTATTTCACCGAACCAGAGAAGGCGCGCGAGGGATATAAGCACGTGTTTGACCGCGGAACGGTCACTGACTATCCCCTGACCATCCGCCATACCGACGGCCATTTGACGGACGTGCTCTACAACGCCTCGGTGTATCGCGACACCCAGGGCGCGGTGCTGGGCGTCTTCGCCGCTGCGCGCGACGTGACTGAGCAGAAGCAGGCGTCCCAATATGCGCGAAGCCTCATCGAGGCAGCGCTTGATCCGCTGGTGACGATCAGCGCGGAAGGAAAGATCACCGACGTCAATGAGGGCTCGGTCAAGATCACCGGCGTGGCACGCGAGACGCTCATTGGCACTGACTTTTCCAACTACTTCACCGAGCCCGAAAAGGCGCGCGACGGATATAAGCAGGTATTTGATCGCGAAACGGTCACTGACTATCCCCTGACCATCCGCCATGCCGACGGCCATGTGACGGACGTGCTCTACAACGCCTCGGTGTATCGCGACACCCAGGGCGCGGTGCTGGGCGTCTTCGCCGCTGCGCGCGACGTGACTGAACAGAAGAAGGCCTCTCAATATGAGCAAAGCCTCAAGGAGGAATTGCAAAACAGCAATCACACGCTTGCAAAGATGAACGAGTTGACCTCAGCCATCGTCGATACCACGCGCTACCCGCTCTTGGTGCTGGATGCGGAACTCCGGGTTGAGAGCGCCAATCAGGCTTTCTATAATGCGTTTCGGGTGCCTCCCGCTGCTACCATCGGCAGACGAGTCTACCAGCTCGGGAACAACCAGTGGGATATTCCCGAACTCCGGCGTCTTTTGGAGGAGATCCTGCCCAGCAACTCCGTATTCGATGATTTTCAAGTGACGCATGATTTCAATGACATCGGCACCAGGACGATGCTGGTGAATGCCCGCCGGCTGCATGGTGCCCAGTCCCAGCCGCGGATCGTCTTGGTGCTTGCCGATATCACGGAGCAGCTTCGCCTCGCCAAGAATCTCAAAGACACGGCCGACGAGCTGAGCCGCTCCAATGCTGAACTCGACCAGTTCGCCTCGGTCGCCTCGCATGACCTGCAAGAGCCGCTGCGCATGATCACCAGCTACATTGAACTCCTTGAGCTTAAATATACGGCGCTGTTCGATGATCGTGCGCGCGGGTACATGGGACAGGTCACCTCAGGTGCCCAGCGCATGGCCGCCATGATCAAGGCTATCCTGATCTATTCGCAAATAGGGCATCAGGCAGCGAGCTTCACCGCCTTCGAAAGCGCGGTGCCGCTGCAGAGCGCGTTGGCCAATCTCATCAACAAGATCCAAGAGGCCGAGGCGACGATCACTGAGGGGCCTCTGCCGCGGATCAATGCGGATGCGAATCAGCTGAACCAGCTGTTCCAGAACTTGCTGGGCAATGCCTTAAAGTTCCGCAGCGCCAAGCGCCCATTAGTCATCCATGTCAGCGCGATCGAATCCGAGACAGAATGGACTTTCGCTGTCGCCGACAATGGCATTGGCATGGACAAGGAGGGCTGCGGCAAAATTTTCCAGCTTTTCCAGCGCCTCAACACCGCCCAGCAGTATCCCGGCACCGGCATCGGTCTGGCGACCTGCAGGAAGATCCTCGAGCACCACCGAGGACGCATCGTGGTCGAGTCCAAGCCCGATGTTGGATCGACATTCTATTTTACGATGCCGAAGTAGCTCTGGCGTCCCGATAAGAAGACCGTGAGCGTCAAGCCGGGTCGGCTGGTGGCGGCGAGGCACGTCGCCAGCGGCCTCCTGAGCAGTGCGCCACCGGCGAGTTGGTGCGCTCGGCTACGACAAAGCCGCACCCGCAGAGTGCAGACGAGTCGTTGCCGGGACGGTAGCGGTCACAGGCCAGGCAGGAGGCACGCCGCTGATCGATCTCCTCAGCTGTCGGTGGGGAAGGCCGATCTTCCAGCGGGGCGGTGTCGATCAGGTCGTTGCCCGTTTCGCGCATGCCCATCAGCCGATCCTGCCTTACCCAGACAGTTTCTAAGCGCCGAACCACGCGTAATAGATCATCGAAATCAGCAGTGACCTCATTGCGTCCGCTGCGCGGGCGGTGATTCGACGCCTACCGCTGCTGCACACCTTCCGTCCGATTGCTGTGCCGTGAGCGTGGTGGTGATGCGGATTGCAGGGTAGGGGGCGGCAAGAACAGGTTCTACGCACACCGTGCTGGTAACCGACTTGGCATGAATCGCGCTATGCCACCCACGGAGATTCATAATGCCCCTCATCGTCCTTATCCTCGTCCTGCTCCTCATCTTCGGCGGTGGCGGTTTTTATTTTGGCGGTCCTGTCTACGGCGGCGGCGCCTTCGGCCTGGTTCTGCTGATCGCGATCATCATTTACTTCGCTGGCGGCTTCCGCGCCCGCAACTGACGTCGTGGTGGGGTTTCCCTCACCTTCATGTCATTCGCCTTCGCACATCGCGTGTGAATCGTTGCACCATCTAGTTGCGCCATATAACGGGACAGGCCACTACACAAGCTCATTTACTATAATTTTTATAGTAAATACTTGTTGTGCATACGGCTACAGAGTGGTCTGCCCCTTTTTTTCTTGTTCCCATCCGTCGCTTCTAATCGATCTGGATATAGCGAATTAAATGATTTCGGGGTATCCCTCCGATAACGCCTCCGCCGACTAAAATTCAGACCATCGCTGGAAATTTCTCGGTGCAGTTGGTCGGGGTCATGGCTGCGTAGTCGGTGTCGCCTGGAGGGAGAGGTGGACAGGGGAGAGGCGTGGACATGCACACGAGCGTTCTGTCTCTTTGATTCATCTGCAACGATCTGCGACTGAAGCGCACCACATCACATGCAGTCAGTCCGGAATCGTTACCGATGAGTCAAGAAAACCAATCGCGCTGGTGCCTGTCCACTGCCGCCGGGGCGGTGCAGCTGAGGTGGGTGTCCAGGCTCCCGGGGGACACTATCGACCAGCAGCGCCGGGAAGGCGCATCAGGCAGGTGCATGTCCACGTTCGGTCCCCACGTTCGGTCACTGTGAAATGTCTTGAGTCTCTTCGACCTCCTCGAATTCGATTCACAGGAGGCGCAGAGACGCGGAGATCAGAGGCGGATACACGAGCAAGCGAACAGACGAACACCCGCGCGGGCGTACTGACGCGGATTGGAGCAATGGTGGCGCCGGGCGGTCGAGGGGCCGACAGCGCCAACCAGGCGAGCGACACGCCACCGGCCTTATCGTTGCTGGACTGCCGGACTGGCCACCATGACGATCATGGAAGCGCAGCGTTCGCTGATGGTCACCACCCTTGATCCCTGGCAGGCGCTGCCGCGGGTCCATCAGCTCGCGGTCGCCCAGGCCGAGGGTCCGGCCTATCGCTTCGAGGTGCGCGAGCGCCTCGACGAATTCGCCATCATCCAGCTCGGCCTTGCCGGTCGCGGCCGGGTGTGGTTGGCCGATGGGCGCGAGGTGCCGGTGGTCCCGGGCGAGGTGATGTGCGTGCACACGCGCCGCGATGCCGTGCGCTATGGCCTGCTGGCCGGCGACCGGCCCTGGCGCTTCGCCTATGCCGAATTGGCCGGGCCTGCGGCCCTGGCGGCGGTGGATGAGCTGACCGCCCGCCATGGCCACGTGCTGGTGCCGGCGGATCGGCGTGGCCTGGAGCGACTTCTCACCAACTTCGCCGATCGCGCCGGTACTCACCGCGCCTGGTGGGACAGCGCCGCCTCGGCGCGCATTGCCACCGCCATCCTCACCGCGCTGATGCCCCGTCCCGGCGGCGAGCAGCATGCCCTGGCCGAGCGTGCCCTCGCCTTCCTCGATGCCCACCTCGGTGAGCGCGTCAGCGTGGCCGAAGCTGCCGCCGAGCTTGGGGTCGGACGCGAGCACCTGACCCGTCGCCTGCGCGCCCTGGTCGGCGAGGCGCCGGCCTCGTGGCTGCGCCGCCGCCGGATGGAGCGGGCGCGCGAACTGCTGGCGGCTCCGGATGCGCGGGTCGCGACGGTGGCGGCGGCGGTCGGTTACCGCTCTCTGGCCCAGTTCGCCCGCGCCTATCGTGACTGCTTCGGTTGCCCGCCATCGACCCGTTTGTGATCTCGCCGCGCTGCCGCTGACGGGCATTCTGGGGCCATGACCCATGACCGCAGCATCCCCATCCTTCCTGGCGAACACTGGTGGGGTGGCTGCATCGACGATGGCGTCCGCATGCCCTTCGTGCCGGGTTTCACCCGCCGTCTGCTCGATCAGTTCGGCAACCAAGTGCAGCCGCTGCTGGTCTCGGACCGCGGACGCTGGATCTGGAGTGAGGACCCCTTCGTCTTCTCCATCGGCGCCGATGCGATCAGCATCACCGAGGCGGGCGCGCCCATGCAGCTGGGCGAGCCGGGCGGTGGCCTGCGCGGCGCCTGCCTTGATGCCGCGGCCCGTTTCTTCCCCGCCCAAGGCAAGATGCCCCATGACCTGCTGTTCACCCAGCCCCAGTACAACACCTGGATCGAACTGCAGTATCAGCAGACCCAGGCCGGGGTGCTGGCCTATGCCGAGCGGGTGATCGCCGAAGGCTATCCGCCCGGCGTGCTGATGATTGATGACACTTGGCAGTACGACTACGGCCACTGGCGCTTCCCTGCCGACCGTTTTCCCGACCCCAAGGGCATGGTCGACCGCCTGCATGCGCTCGGCTTCCTGGTCATGCTGTGGATCTGTCCGCAGGTGTCCGCCGATGGCCGGCTGTACCTCGACCTGCGCGATGCGGGCCTGCTGCTGCGTGGCGCTGATGGACGCCCGGCGATCCGGGATTGGTGGAATGGCTACAGCGCCCTGGTGGACGTCGCCAATCCGGCGGCAGCCGCTTGGCTGCGCGGAGTGCTAGGGGTCCTGCAAAACGAACTTGGCATCGACGGCTTCAAGCTCGATGCCGGCGATTACTGCAACTACCGCAGCGATGATCAAGCCCACCGTCCCGGTCATGCCGCCCTGCAAAGCGAAGCTTGGGCCGAGTTCGCCGAAGGCTATCCGCTCAACGAGCTGCGCGCCTGCTGGAAGATGGGCAACCGCGCCCTCGCCCAGCGGCTGCGCGACAAGTACCACAGCTGGGACGCGAGCGGGATCGCCGGCTGCATCCCCAACATCCTCGCCCTGGGTCTGGTCGGCTATGCATTCAGCTGTCCTGACATGGTGGGCGGTGGCGAATACCTGCATTTCAATGGCAGCGCCGGCAGCCTGGATGGCGAGCTGTTCGTGCGCCATGCCCAGCTTGCCGCCCTGTTGCCGATGCAGCAGTTCTCGGCGGCGCCCTGGCGCGTGCTCGACGCCGAGCATGCCCGGCTGTGCCGGGATGCGGCCCTCCTGCATGTCGAATACGGCGAGCGCATCCTTGCCCTGGCGCGGCATGCCGCAGCCACCGGCGAGCCGATCGTCAGGCCGCTGGCCTGGATCTGGGACGATGCCCGGGCCAGCAGCGTCCACGACCAGTTCCTGCTCGGCGACGACCTGCTGGTCGCGCCAGTAGTGGTCAAGGGCGCCCGCACGCGGGAAGTCCTGCTGCCGCCGGGCCGCTGGCGGGATGATCAGGGCGTCGAGCATGCCGGTGGCGGCCTGGTCAGCGTCCCGGCCCCGCTTGAGCGCCTGCCGCGCTTCAGCCGTTGCTGAACGCGGATGTAGCGAGCGCCTCGGTCAGATTGCACAGCAGGGACTCACGGTGGGAACGAGGCGAGGACATGCACACGAGCGTTCTGTCTCTTGGATTCATCTGCAACGATCTGCGACTGAAGCGCACCACATCACATGCAGTCAGTCCGGAATCGTTGCAGATGAGTCAAGAAAACCAATCGAGCGGGTGCCTGTCCACTGCCGCCGTCCAACGGGGTTGCCGGAGACAAAAACCTTGTCTTCATCTACCTGAAAACCCTTCACGTTGTGGCGCCATAGAAAATTGCAAAGCTTGTCTCTAGTCATGCCAAGTCTCGGCTAACCAGTCACTAAGACGGGAGCGCATGTCGGTGCACTTCCAGTCGACGTCCAACTTCCAATTGCCATCGGCGGTATCCGCGTCAGCATCGCTGAATCGGCCATGCGCCCCTCTGCCTCATTGTTAGCAACTCCAGGATTTGCAGATGGCCTTTTGCCCTAAATGTAATTCCACAATGGCCATGACTGCCACAGTCTGTCCGCAATGCGGTTATGACTTTCCCGCAGTTTACTCCGCTGACCCCAAGTCCGGATGGGAATACTCTGCAATTGCCGAAGCTGCCTTGATGATTGGTGCTTTCAGCAGTTTGATGCTGGCCATCTGGGCCGCATTCAACTCTGTGATGAAAATCTTATCGGGATCCCTCCTTGCTGGCGCAATGGACGCTGTGCAGGCGGTTGTTCTTTTGGCCCTAAGCGTGGTCTTTCTCAGGTTAAAGCGATAGGCGTGTCCGTTGCTAACAATTCACTAAGCCGGAGAACATGTCTTGCCGCTGCGGCAGACACACATCTTCCAATTGCCAGCGACGCTCCTGGCGCGACCATCGCCGATCCGGCCATGTTCCCTTGCTACTTCTGTGTTGGACAGCATCCACCCGATGAAATATCCCTCCTGCGCTTTGGTTTTTCTCGCAGATGGTATCACCGATTTCTTGGCCTCCGCGCTCCCGATTGGTGGGGGGACGATAATCATCAGCGCCTCCTCGACTATCGCTGGGGCGCCAATCAAGACCTTCCGCTTTAGCACAGGTCGTGGCATGCGTGACCAAAACTGCCCAACAAGGCGCTCCAGACGGAGGCCCGCTGCCCCGCGTTGGCAACGCTTTCCGCATTTGAACGCCATGGTACCCTTTCAAACAACCATTTATCGGGCAGCGGCCCCCGCTGACCTGTGACGTTGGGCAGACTCGAATCACCAGCGAATAGAAGTGTAATCAGAAATTTTAAACTTCATCACCCAAGAAAGTATTATTAAAAAATATTATGTTCTTTTACTTTCTAATTCTTTTGTCAGGCTAAATTTTATGAAAATAATATTTTTAATCTTATTTATATTCTTAAATATATATTCGGAGGATGTCGGATTATCTAATCCTTTAAACGTAAAGGTATTTATTAACGAAACATCATGGTTACTAATAGAGTATAATAACAAAGGTACAAGAAGCGAGGGTCAAAACGGAAAGCTTTTTATAGACGGCAAGGAGAAAATAGGGAAATTAAATGATGAGTTTAAGATAAATGAAATTTCTTTTAAACATTACGGAGTAATCAAAGAACAATTGTGGATTATAACGGGTTGGAACTATAGCGACCCAAGGAAAGTCAAATATTCGTGGCTAGCTGATGATAAATGATTATTTGTTTAGCTAAAATCTATATTAAAGAAATATTTAATAACGACGATATTCCCAGCAAGTCGATTCTCCGAGCCGTATTTTAATAATGTATTGCTATGGGGCCAGCCAAAAAAATTATTAAAATCTGTCTGGTGATCGTAACGATGCCTCTTTCGACCAGTTTAAAGATAAAGATTGGTTTAATGAAATGCTGGCGCGGTAAGAATTTGACCTAACAAACGGATCAAAGGGGAACCATGACAGCCGCATTATCCGTCCCTGTTTGCGCGTTGCCCACCACCCGGTTTCCGTTTCCGTGCCCCTTGTCGGTGTCATGGTCCCGGTTATCCTGACCGTTAGGCGAAAGAATGATAATCCAACAGTGGACTAACGTTACAGATCGAAGTTCGCTTGCCGATTTTATTCGAGAGGGCGAGGCGTGGACATGCACGCGAGCGTTCTGTCTCTTTGATTCATCTGCAACGATCTGCGACTGAAGCGCACCACATCACATGCAGTCAGTCCGGAATCGTTGCAGATGAGTCAAGAAAACCAATCGAGCGGGTGCCTGTCCACTGCCGCCTTTGCACTGCCGCCTTGCCGTTCTCGCCTCCTGCGAATTCTCCGCGCCTCCGCGTCTCCTGTGAAATATCTTGAGTCTCTTCGGCCTCCTCGAATTCGATTCACAGGAGGCGCAGAGACTGGTGCACCCACGCCTGGTCACGCGCGCCTCTACGCGGCGCTCGTGAGGGCCATGAGGGCCCACCACGTGACGTGGAAACTGACGTGGGCAAATAGACGTGGGCAAACTGACGTGGGCAGGCCCACTTCTTCCACTGCGCACTCTCCCCGCACACTTTTCCGCAATCGACAAAAAACAGGCACCCAAGCCAGCGTCCGGCGTGGAAATGCCAACAAGCGGTGGGCTTGTATGAAGCCGAGCCACGGTGGCCCCAGCTCGCGTCGATGCTGCGCGAGGGACATCACTATTTTCACGAAGTGCTCGCACGTACGCAGGCGAATTCGGCCTCAGTTCGCGGGAGAGCCCGCGGGTGCACAATTCACGATTCAGCACTCCGCACGGTGTCGGGCCACCCGCGCACGGGCGACGATCGAGCCAAAGCCCGAGCCAAAGCCCGAGCCACCAAAAGCCCCGCGGCGCAGGTGGTCTATCCATGCGCCCAGCTTCAATTTCCATCACTCCAGAAGCGGTGCCCTAGGTGGTGGAAACGCTCCGGGCCTATGGGTGCGCGGATAGCGCGCGGACTGTGAATGGGTGGTCGTGGGAAAAGAAGACCAGGTGGTCAACACTCTGCGGTTGCGCTGGCGGGCTCCCCGTCCAGAGCCTGACGTTCAGGGGGCGCAGTTGAACCTCAGCGAGTTGCGCCTTGCATTGCCGGTGATCGCGGAAAAACAGTGCCCCATGAGTCTTTTGGTTTCCGCTCTCAGGGCCACGATGGCGTGTGCCGGTGTCGCAGGGGGGTTGGTGTCACTCCAGGCTGCTGAAGTGCCGTTGGCGGTAACGCCGGTGGCCGAAACGGCCCCGACCGCCGACTCCGGTCCCGAACTGACCTTGCCTGAGGTGATCGCGCGAGCGATCGCAAATACCCGCAGCCAGATCGCGGCAGGTCGCACGCGCGCCGAACGCATGCGTCTGGCTGTCGCCCGGGGCGTCTTATTGCCGCAGGTCGAAGGCTTCGCGACGTATGATCGCAGCCGCGATTATGCGCCCGCCTCGGGTCTCGGCAGTGCCCGTGGGCCCGATGATGAATGGCGCGCAGGTCTGCGTCTTGAGCAACCGCTGTTCGATGCGTCGGCGCGGCGGCTCTATGATCGCGCCGTAGCGCGGGTCGATGAACTCGACGCTGAGCGATTGCAGGTAGAGGACAGCCAAGCTCTCTTCGCGGCCGAGGCCTGGATCGAACTCGCGCGCGCGACGGCGCTGGTCAGCGCCCGTGAAGAAGACCGCGAGTTGGCCCTCCGTTTCGCCGAATTGGCGCAGATGCAAGTCGAGGCTGGCGTCGCTGAGCCGCTCGATGCGTTGCGGGCTGCGACTACGCGCGCCGAAGCAGAAGGGATATATCTGCAGGCGGTGCAGTTGCAGCGTCGGGCCGCCGTGCAAGTCCTGCGCGCGATCGATCTGCCGCAGACTGGCGTATTGCCGCGCCCGCAGGGCGACCTGCCCATGCCGCCGGAGTCGTTCGCCGACATGGCTGAACTGATGCGCGAAGCGGTGTCGTCACGGCCGGAAATGGCGGCAACCGCCGCTGCCCTGGCCGCCGTCGAAGCGCAACTGGCGGCCATTCGCCAGGCGCGACTGCCGCGCGTGCTGTTGGTCGGCGAAGTCGGCGTGCGCGGCTCGGAATTTGATGATGCCGGCGAGGCCTGGCGCATCGGACTTGATGTACGGATGCCGATCATCAATGGTTTCTCGTACGGCCCACGCGTCGATGCCTCGCAGCTCGATGTATTGCGCCTACGCTTGCTGCGTGACGACACCTTGGCGTCGATCGCGGCGGCGGTGCAGACCGCAGTCCATGATCTGGGGTCGACCGTCAGCCGAGCCGCCGTAGCGGAACAGGGCTTGGCCTTGGGCCGGGAAGAACTGCGCCTGGCCGAAGAACGCTTTCGCATCGGAGTCGCGTCCAATCTCGAATTGGTGACCGCCCAGCGGGCTCTGGCGCGTGCACGCGGCGACGATATTGCGGCCCGCCACGACCGTGCGTTGGCGGCGGTGCGCTTGGCGGCTGCCCTGGGCCGTTTGCGCGAGTGGCGCTAAACGTGCCCACTGAATTGCTCAATGTCCGCTCTACCTTGTGAGGAAGTGCCATGGTTCGCCTGATTATTGCAGTGGTGTTATTGGTGGGTGGTGGCGTGGGCACCTGGCTGGTCCTGCGCAGCGGGGCGGCCACTGGCGGCCGTCCGCCCTCCACGCCACGCGTCGACCTAGCGACCGCCGAGCTGGTTGAAGTTCTCGATAGCGTGCGGTTGCCTGCACGTCTGCGCGCCGCGCAGGCAGTGAGCCTGAGCAGCGAGATCGCGGGCGTCATGATCGAGATGCCGGTCGTCGAGGGTGCCCGCGTGGCTGCCGGCGAACTGATCGCTCGTTTGGATGATGCCGTGCCGCAGGCCGCCCTGCGCGAGGCCGAGGTCGCCGTGGCCGATGCCGAACGGGGACTCACCCTCGCGCGGACTTTGCAAGAACGGCAGATCGGGCCGGCCGAACGTATTCTGCAACTCGAAGCGCAGGTTGCGACCGCGACCGCACGGGCTGATGCGGCCCGCGCCATTCTCGCCAAGTCGCGCATTCTGGCGCCGTTTGCCGGCCGGCTTGGCCTGCGTCTCGTCGATGCCGGAGCCTGGGTTGCGCCAGGCACGCCGATCATTGAATTAACTCGTTTGGATCCGATCGAATTGGTCGTCGCCATACCGGCGATCTATCTGTCACGCCTACAGATCGGTCAGGATGTCACCGCGACAGCGCCGGCATTTGACGAGCGAACATTTAACGGCACCTTGCGGGTGATCGATCCCCGCGTCGATCCCGCCACCGCGTCGGTGACTTGCGTCGCCGAATTCGCCAATCCCGAAGAGATCCTGCGTCCCGGCTTGGTGGTGGATGCGCGCGTCGTCTTGGATCGTCGCCAAGGTGTGCGCGTCGCCGAAGCAGCGGTGGAATTGCGCGGTGATGGCAGCGTGGTGTATGTCGTCAGCGAGGACACCGCCCGCCGGCGCCCGGTGGTCCTGGGTGCCCGTGGCCCGGGGTGGGTCGAAATTCGCGACGGCCTTGCCGCTGGTGAACGCGTGGTGGTGCGTGGCCTGCAATCGCTCTTCATGCCGGAATCAGCGGTCATCATTAACGAAGGTCCCTGAGGGAGCCGATCATGCTGCTCTCCAGCCTTGCCATCCGGCGTCCGGTCCTGGCCGTCGTCGTCAATCTCCTGCTCCTGGTATTGGGCATCGGCGCCCTGATGTCGATGTCGGTGCGCCAATATCCGGACGTCGATCAGCCACAGATTGCTATTTCGACCACCTATTTCGGCGCGTCTTCGGCAGTGGTCGAGAATACCATCACCAAGCGTATCGAAGAGGCCGTCGCTGGCATTGAAGGCATCACCCTGGTGCGTTCGACGTCCTTCGATGAAATCTCGCAGGTCAATTTGGAATTCTCGCTCGCGCGCGATATCGACTTCGCCGCCGCCGATGTCCGCGATCAAATCGCCCGCGTGCGTCGTCTGCTACCCGAAGAGGCTGAGGATCCCGTCGTCGAAAAGACCTCGACGGATGCCCGGCCGGTGATGTGGATCACCATGGGTTCGGAGGAGCGTGATCGCTTGGCATTGACCGACTTTGCCCGGCGCAACCTGGTCGACTCGCTTTCGGTGGTGCCCGGAGTGGCCCGGGTGTTTATTGGTGGCGAACAACGCTACGCCATGCGCATTTGGCTGCGCACCGAGCAGCTGTCGTTGTACGATCTGACCGCAGCTGATGTCGCCAATCGCCTGCGCACGGAAAATATCGAAATACCGGCCGGGCGTATCGAATCGCAGGACCGCGAATGGGTGATCCGCGCCGCGACGCGCTTTCCTGATGAAGCCGCGTTTGCCAGCATGGTGGTGGCGGTACGCAACGATGCCCAGATCACCCTGGGCCAGGTCGCCCGCATTGAGATCGGCAGCGAGAATTACCGTTCTAACCTGTCGTTTGAGGGCACTCCCGGCATCGGTCTCGGCATCGTGCGCCAATCGACCAGCAATCTCATCGAAATGATCGATGGCGTGCGCGCTAGGCTCGACCAGATAAAAGTCGGCTTACCCGCCGATATCCAGTTGCAGGTCGCCTATGATGAATCGGTGTTCGTGCGCGCTTCGCTGGCCGAGGTCATCAATACCTTGATTATTGCTGCGGTCTTGGTGGTCCTGGTCATCCTGGTGTTCCTGCAGAATCTGCGGGCGACCTTGGTGCCAATGATTGCGATTCCAGTGTCAATCGTCGCCACTTTCCTGGTCATGGGCGCACTCGGCTACAGCATTAACGTGCTGACCCTGCTCGCTCTCGTCCTCGCCATCGGTATCGTCGTCGACGACGCCATCGTGGTCATGGAGAACGCCTTCCGCCGCATCGAATTGGGCGAGCCGCGCCTGCTGGCCGCTGATCGGGGTACCCGTGAAGTCGGCTTTGCCATCATCGCCACCACCTTGGTGCTGGTGGCGGTGTTTGTGCCGGTGGCCTTCATGCCGGGTTCGACCGGCCGCTTGTTCCGCGAGTTCGGCATCACTATGGCGGCAGCCGTGTGCTTCTCGTCCTTCGTGGCGCTGACGGCCTCGGCCATGCTGTGCAGCCGCGTGCTTCCGCAGAAAGTCGAAGCCGGTCGCCTCGCCCGAGCCATCGGCCGCGTCATCGATTATCCCACCACCGTCTATGGCCGCCTCTTGCCACATCTGGTGAGCGGGCGCTGGGTGGTGGTGGCCGGTGCGGTCGCGGTGGCCGCCGTGGGCATCGCGCTGATGATGCGCACACCCGAAGAGTTGGCGCCGCCCGAAGACCGCGGGGTGGCCTATGCCATCGTCAGCACGCCAGAGGGCGCCACCATCAGCTACACCACAGAGCAGGTGCAGGCGATTGAGAACATCCTGACCCCGTATCTGGACGAAGATGGACCTCTCGATCGCATCATCGCCATCGTGCCGTCGTTTGGCGGCGGACGCACGGCGAACTCGGCCTTTATGGTCTTGCGTCTCAAGGATTGGGCGGCGCGCGACCTCTCGGTGCAAGCTTTTATCGGTGAAGTCCTGCCGCGCGTCCTCGGTCTGCCTGGTGCCCGGGCTTTTATTGTTAGTCCGGGTGGATTCGGTGCGCGTGGGGCCGGTCAGGCGGTGTCGTACGCCATCGGCGGCGATGATTATGCCCAGGTGCAAGGCTGGGCCGCGGCCATGGTCGCCAAGGCGAGACAGCATCCGAGCATGGTCAATGTGCGCGATGACACTGACCTGACCAAACCGCAGTTGGAGTTAGTGCTCGATCGCCGGCGCGCGGCCGAATTGGGCGTCTCCGCGCAGGATGTCGCGGATGCCTTGCAGATCCTGCTCGGTTCGGCCCGGGTCACTAAATTCGATCGCCAGGGCGAGCAATACGAGGTGATCCTGCAAGCCGAAGACAGCGCCCGCGCGTCGCCGTCCGATTTGACCGGCATCTTCGTGCGGGCGCAGGCCGGAGGTCTGGTGCCGTTGGTGGAGGTCGTCAACGCCCGTGAGGTCGGCGTAGCCAAGAGCCTGCCACGCATCGATCGGCGCTCAGCGGTGACGATCACGGCGACGCCAGCGCCCGGCTATACCATCGGCCAGTCGCTCGATGCACTCGATGTGATTGCGCGCGACGTACTGCCAGCTGAGGCGACCGTAACCTACCTGGATCAATCGCGTGACTTCCGCGAAAGTAGCACGGGTATGTATATCACATTCGGTCTCGCCCTGGTCGTGGTGTTCTTGGTTCTCGCAGCGCAGTTTGAAAGCTGGATCCATCCCCTGATTATTCTCCTCACCGTGCCGTTGGGATTAATTGGCGTCTTCGGCTCTTTGCAGATCGCAGGCATGTCGAACAACCTCTACGCGCAGATCGGCATGGTCATGCTGGTCGGCCTGATGGCCAAGAACGGCATCCTGATGATTGAATTTGCCAATCAGCTGCGCGATCGCGGCCGCGAGGTAATCCCGGCCATTATTGAGGCATCCAAGCTGCGTCTGCGGCCAATTCTGATGACCTCCATCTCAACCATCGCCGGGGCAGTGCCGCTGATGCTCGCAGGCGGCGCTGGCGCAGAAGGCCGTCAGGTCATCGGTACCGTGGTCGCAGGCGGATTCGGCGTCGCCACCGTGCTCATCCTGCTCGTTATCCCAGCTTTCTACGCCATCCTGGCTCCGTACGCGCGGCCGGCCGGGACCATCGCCCGTCGTTTGGACGCGCTCGACCGCGATCATCCGCGCGCCGAATGAACTGCGCTGTTCTTATAATACGGATTCATGGGTTTGACTTTCTGGATATTGCTAACGCCTGAATTAAGCCGATCCGCGAAGCGGCTTCAGCTTGAATGAATCGTTAAGCCTGGGCGGGCTTGCCTTGCAACGCTGCATGCTCTGACAGCTCTGTGTGAATGAAGCCGGAAATCATGGCGCGATACACCTGCTCTGTCACAGCTGGGTTTGCACCCAGCTTGTTGGCTAGCCCCACAACCTTGCCTATGACCTGCTCCACACGCTGAGGAGCGCGAACATCTGCAACGGAGCTCTTGAACAAGACTGCTTGCTTGACGTAAGCGCCACGCTCCGCCAGGAGCGTCACTATCATTTGATCGATACGGTCAATGTTGGAACGTACGTCCTCGATGGAGGCGCAGCTTGTGATGGTGCCTATTGTGTTCACAGATGCTCCAGATCCTTGTTCCAGCCCTAACGCCTGAGTTAAGCCGACCTGCGTAATGGAGGCGACGGCGTGGCAAGCTTTTTCTGGCACGCCGTTGCTGTAACGAAGCAGGTTCGGCTTGTACGAATTGTTAAACTTTACTTGGGGTTTGCCGATTAATTCAAAATCCAGCCACCCGGCGGACGGCCATTTAAGCCAGCCGGACGTGCCCGCGCATGGAAAGGGCTCGGTGCACGTGAGTGGCCACGAAGCCGGCTCCTGCAACCAGGCT
>Ga0335395_10000285_pt1 | contig 32124 bp, 24 predicted proteins | sample MAT02_FD_205744 | JGI IMG/M metagenome (GOLD analysis project Ga0335395, IMG submission 205744) | Freshwater microbial communities from Lake Fryxell liftoff mats and glacier meltwater in Antarctica - MAT-02 (spades assembly) (version 2) ... | reverse complement strand
GGCTTGCCGAAGCGAACAAAAATGTACGTGACTTGGCTCTTGGAATTATGCCGGTCCAGATCGATGCCGAAGGATTGCGATCAGCGCTAGACGAGCTTGTTAGCTCGGTGAATGCGTTCGAGAAAGTTAATTGCAGTTTTAAATACGACGGCGACGTCTCTATTCCCAACAACACCATGGCAACGCATCTTTATCGTATTGCTCAAGAAGCGATCAACATTGCTCTGCGGCATGGTGCCGCCGAACGCATAAGGGTTTCGCTTTCGCTTTATAACGATCGAATTGCTTTGGAAGTAAGTGACAATGGTACTGGTTTCAATTCCGAAACGATCTTGAATGGAAAATCGTCGGTGAAGGGGATGGGGATGCAAACCATGGAATACCGAGCGAGTCTGATTGATGGACGGATGAAAATTGTGCAAGGTCCCGATGGAGGGGTTTTGGTGAGATGCGAGGTTTTGAAGGGGGGTGAAAGTTGGTGATGACTATAATACTTTCAACGGCACGGATCATGATTGTGGATGACCATTCGATGGTCCGAGAGGGACTGCGTCTGCGCATCTCAGCTTTTCCGGATCTGGAGGTGTGTGGAGAGGCGACGTCGGAAGAGGAAGCCATGTCGCTTATCAAGGAAACAAACCCGCACCTCATCATCGTGGACATCTCGCTCAAGAGCGGGCACGGTATCGAGCTGATCAAGCGAGTGAAGTCGAGTCACCCGAGTATCAAGATGCTGGTCTCTTCGGGATTCCAGGAATCGCTGTACGCAGAAAGAGCAATTCGAGTGGGTGCATTGGGCTATTTGAACAAACAAGATTCCGGCGAAAAAGTGATCGAAGCCATACGAACGGTCCTTCGCGGTGAGCGCTATGTCAGTCCAGAGACCACACAACGCTTGGTTTCCCAAGCACTCGGGAACAAGAGGTCGTCGACCAATCCAATGGACCTCCTAACAGATCGCGAATTGGAGATTTTTCGGATGATTGGACAAGGTCGAACGAGCGGAGCCATTGCAGAGGGTCTCTATCTGAGCAGTCACACGATTGACACTCATCGAGAAAATATTAAACGGAAACTCGGCCTAAAAAACGCCGCTGAATTGAACCGCCAAGCCGTGCAGTTTTTGCTGGAAAACAGTTGACACAAACACGTCGTCCAGGACTTAAGCCTGAGACCTCCCCATGCAAAAACGTCATCATGTTTATTACGGACATGCTTTATATTGAACTTCCAGACAAAGCCTGCCTTGTGAGTAAATTTGTGGTAATTCCTTAGAAAATATCGATTCAGACACGTCAATTCTTAACGCAAAATTGTGAATTGTCCGATACCACCAACCAGGGTGGGTAATGGCCGCGTCCTCAACGTCAGCAGTTCGACGGTGTATCAAGCGGAAATATGCGAGTATTGATAATTTTACTCAATTTTTGTTTTTTCTCACTCATTTTGGCGATTGCCGGTAGCAGCCTATCGTTGGGGCAAATTCTTCTTGGTCCAGTGGAGGATACGTCGGTCGAGACGCGTGTCGACAGCGACTTTTTCAGGAACCCAAACAAGCCGGCGTCTAATCCGTCCTCTAAATCTACCCCGAGCAATAAGCCGCAGTCGCTAGCGAAGCGGCTGAAGAACTTAGGAAGACTTTATGAGGATGAAGATAATCCTGTCATTCAGGAACTCTGGTTTCTCGGGCGTTACCACGGTCAGTATTACGATGCTGAGGGTAACGTTGGGGAGAGCAACGCGTGGGAAGATCGGCGCTTCCGTATCGGTTCACAAGCCCAGCTCTTTGAAAAGCTAACCCTTCATGCGCAGATGGTCAGCGGCAGTGACTTTCAGCCGTTCTACAATGGCTTTACTGAGCTGTGGTGGCAGTGGTCGTTTGATGACTGCTTGAGACTCACTGTTGGTCAACAGAAGCATCGCTTCACACATGATCGGAATGTTTCTAGTCGCTATCTCAACACGCTAGAACGCAGCATGCTAGTAAACATGTTCAACGCTGATTACACGCCCGCGATAACACTTTCAGGACAGGTCGAATCGGTAACTTATTATACCGGGATCTTCTCGAACGCGACCGGACGCGATATGTGGCAAGCCTTTACTGATTACGATTCGGGTTATTCACTATTGTCATCCGTGACGGGTGAATTGGGGACTGCTTTGGGAACGGACAACGCCGACCTTAATTTTTGCTATCTGTACAGCGATGCCACTCAAAACGCAACAAACTTAAATCGATTCCAGAACGGTATCTCTGCCGCTTTGATTCTTACGCAAGGTACAGTAGCGCTCGTTTCGGAAGCTATGATCGGGTTGCAGAGCGAGAATGGTGACGCTTATGGTGTTAACATTCAACCGAGTTATTTCCTAACCGAAAAACTTCAGCTTGCGACTCGCTATCAAGGGGCTTTTTCTAGTGACAACGTGGGACTCTTTCCTCAGCGACGTTACGAGCGACCTTCAGGGCTGACCAATGGAGAAGTCTACCAAGCCGGCTATGCAGGTCTGAATTACTACATTGCCGGCCATCGAATCAAAGTTATGAATGGGCTCGAGTTTGCCGACATGAGCGGTCAAAATTTGTGGACAGCGAGCGTTGCAGTCCGAGTCTTCTGGGGACCAAATGCAAGAGGTCCTTTTCCAATCACTAGCCTCCTCGAACCAGACTGAGCAGGATTCTTGGGGGGAGCTATTTAATCAATGCGAGCAACTCCTTCGCTGTTAGTTTGGCGGAACGGTCTGTGCAAGTTGAATTCGAACCACATTCGAACAACCAAACCATCCGCTCGTCAGCGGTAGTCCCGGCGCTCGCTGTAGTCGTTTCCTTCGCCACCGAGCAACAAATGCGGCAATACGCCGGCCAAATATAAATCGCGCAGCAGCGGATCGAGCGGCTGAAACAGACTTGCATCAAAGGGCAGGAACAAGTCTGCTGGTGGGAGTACTTACCCAACCAAAGTCGTTAGCTCCTGATCGGTTTGAATGTCATTGACCTGCTGAACTGCTTTTCCCGAAGTACTTTTTAAAGCCCCAAACCAAATCACTCCACATGTTCGCATCGATACCAAGCTGTTCATCCAATCTTCGGCCAGGAAAAACCTTCAGCCACCGATTCTCTACTTCTTCATCCGATCAAGCTGCCATCTTGTGTCTCAGAGACGTTATCGCACGACTACGGTAAGTTCCAAGACTTTCGGAGTCCCCACTGAATGCATAGGAGGCCGGCGAGCAACACGAACGAGACGCCGCTGTCGATAGGTCCCTCACCCAGCCGATAAGTTCGAACGACATCAACCATGGCTGAATCACGACGTTTCTTGATTGCCTCGATGATCTCGCTCGTGGACTCGGGGGCTACAATTCGACCGCCAGCAGGTGCGTTGAGTTTCGCTAACTGACCAATCAATTGCCAGTCAGGCGTGGACTGGATCTTCTCCAACGCCATGTCCACAACAACAAATGGCAGTCGGGTTTCGGTGCCTGGTCCATTGGGGTTTTTATAGCGAGCGATTAATTCGTAGCGCCCAGCATCGCTTAGAGAATTCAGCTTTCCGGCGAGTCGATTATTACCATCTTTGGAAGGTACAAGCGGGCCTAAGTCTTTCCCATCACGGCTCCATCGGATTTGCATGTCGTTCGGGAGCGGTCGTCCGTCTGCACCTGCCGTCCAGATCATCGTATACTCTGCCGCGTCACCCAGTGAATACGAACGACGCGGCATTTCGATCTGTAGACCTTCCACTGGAGGCCTGCGACGCATCGCCCAGAGAACTGCCTGTCGCCAGAATTGACGATGCACATCAGATCGTCCTTGACGCCACCAAAGGTAAGAAGAGTCGAAGGCGATGGAAAGCACTCGCCCACCACCGGATTCGCCGCTAACAATTAGCGGATCTTCTGCTTCGCTTTGCGCTATCCACTGAATCCCTGGGCGATCGGCAAGTCCGTTCCAACGGTTTGCGCCGATCAATGGTTTCAATTCCTTCCAGCGGCTCAGCGCATCCTCGCCCAGCATCACCACAGGATGTTCGGAGCGAGGAACTAGTTGAAGGGGATCTTCGATTTGACCAGCAAGATTATCTGCCTGTCCAAACCCTTGCCGCCAAGCAGGGTTTAACTTCACAGGTAAGACTTCGGCGAGAGCGCTTTCTGCATAGCCACCACTTGAGTATGCATGAAAGCCGCCGAGCGTAATCAAGCCCGCACCTCTACCAATCAGGTCCACCAGCAACTTGACATTTTCATTCCCTAAGGCTTCAAAGTCCAGATCACCGAGAATCACACAATCGTAAGTATCTCCCGTCAATTGAGGCTGTAGAGGAAGCGGCCATCGCTTCCGAGCAGCTTCAGGCGCCCAAACAAAGTCGATTTTTAGATCTGGACTGTCTGCGAGAGCTCGTCGAATGAATTGCTGTTCCTGCCGTGGTGCTCCTTCCAAATACAAGACCCGTGAACCTTGGTCGCGAACATTAATGAAGCAAGTTTGCTCATTATTCAATAATGTTGCTTCCCCAGTAACGCCAACTGCTTTAATGGAGACTTGATACAAGCCTTTCTCGGGCGCAACAATCGGCAAACTGAATGGAATAGTTTGGTCTAAGGAAGTCGCTGCGACGACTTGCGTGTTGAGCAAGGTAGGTGGCTTACCAGCGTCAGCCCCGGTTGGAATCATGAGCGCCTCGACCCTCAATTCCTGATTCTGTAATCCAATAGCGCGAAGCGTACCACGAACGGCAACCGAGTTTTTGGCAAATGCCTCTAATTGATCAGGCACACCTTCAATCGACTGATCGCGAGTCGTATCGGTTCCTGACCGTGGTCCAATTCCTACGAAATACATCGGTATATCGAGTTGTGTAAGATTACGCGAAGCTTGTTGAGCTCTTGATGTATCTCCACGAACTGTTTGTGCTCCATCCCCCATCCACACTACCGCAAGTAAGGGTGGATCGGCCGGAGTTTCAAGAACTTGAGCCAATGCTCGACCGACATCTGTTACACTCCCATCGGCCCGTCGAGGCACCGCTGCCCATGCTCCTTCCAATCCCGAAGCACCCACGTCCTCCTCTACCGGACTCAATCGCAATAATTGGCGGTCATAGCCAAAGAGATGCCACTTCACTTCGGTACCAAGAGAATCCGATTCAACTTGAAGGTTTTCAACACAACGTTTTTGCACATCCCATCGACTCTTGTCATCCAATCCCGATGGCAGGTTCATGCTTGCGGATGTATCCACTAAAACGGCGATCGAATGAGGCGTCTGGCTCGTGCTAGTAAGAGTTATCGCTGGGCGCATCAATAGCAAGCCAAGGACTAAGATCATCAATAGTCGAAGGACGGTTAAGACAGCTTTTTGGCGGAAGCTCAAAGATCGGTCGGATCTTATAAACCACCAAGCGAGCAACATAGCGACAACGAAGCTTCCTGAAATCAGGTAACTCCCGAACATCGGTTCGACGTTCCAATCGACAACCCCTAACACGAAATCCAATTCAGTTGGCGTCACCGGGTGTTCCCCACCGATGCAGAGGAAGGATCGACGTTTGACGCAGCCGATCTTGAAAACAAACTTAGTCGGGATTTGCCTTCTGTAGGACTAGATGAATAGAAACGATAGGACATCGCTTGTTCAGCAATGACCATCGCGACCATGAGTGCCAACAGGAACGGGGTCAAGTCACGTCCATAGCGAGCCTCACCCAAAGAGCTTTGCAGGTTTTCTCGATCAGAAACGATCGAGTAGTTATTGGTACCAAGGATGGAATTGAGTTGATCATTGGATATACGATCAAGATTGACCGAATGTTCGTCCATGGAATAACTGAAGCCGCGACGAGCGGGCTTCTCAGGTTGCGTACCTTTTAGTCGGTAAGCTCCTGGCAACTCAGCATAAGGAAAAAGGACTCTCCCTTCGGAAGCTTCGACTCGAATGATCTCGCTGTCAGGTGTATACAAATCATATCGATCGGGATAGTGTTCACTCGGGTTATCAAGCATTGCAGGCTGGCCCAACACAAAGTTTCTTTGCATTTGATCCCCTGCAGAAAGGTATCGAGAGGCCCCGTAAATGAGACCAATCGTTGGCCACACATCGTCGGAAGCCATCAACCGATTCCACAGCGCAACATTCAACGACTCCGACTGAGTAACGGGGGTCGTGATTACAAGGACTCGTCCTTTTCCAATTGAGTGTTCGATAATTGCGGGATGATTGCTACTTGAAAACTTGGCGATAGACATCGCTGATGAGTCGAGTGGATCAATAACCCAATACCGATAAACAGGAAATCGGTTCCATGGAATTGCGGAAGTAGCCGAGTCAAAGACGCTCCACAGAGGGTGGTTCGTAACAAGGCTACCAAAGTAATAGCTGGAGTCGCTGACTGGTCGCCGCCATTGCACCGCAACTTTTCCAGGTAGCAGACGGTGTATGGGCGTATCATTCCACTGATCAGGATTCTGAATGGCCGGACCCATGACTAGCATCGCTCCTAATCCACTTTGAATCGCCGAGTACAATTCATCGACAATATTACCGGGAAGTTCAGGAGGGTCGACGAGTATCACCGCCGAATAGGTTCGCCAGTCGATACGATTCAGTTGGCTGTATGAAATCATCACGGTCTGAGAAAATGTCGGGTCAATCGCGAGCGCAACAAGCCTCCCTTCCTCATTATTCGCGGTCCCTTCATTGACATTCACAGAGGAGACAATCAAGATTTTCCCAGCCGTCTGTCCATCCAACGAGAATGACAACTCGCTGTCGATTGCCAAAGGATCAGGCCGCGCAAGCCTTATCGCCCCGTAGGTTGTTCCCGCCGGAACGTCGCGGATGGTAAAGTCGACCCTTGCCGTACCACCGCCTGATACATCGATGGTTTTTCGTTCTCGTAAAGACGACTTGGGCGTAACCAGTTTTCCATCTCGGATAACTGGAAGAGCATTGTCACGAGCTTCGACCCAAAGTTCAGCGTTTAACTGCGTGTCAGGTGAGCCGTTCGCAGAAAGAATCGAAGCGGAGACGTTGACAGAGCTTCCCGGCGCAACAGCTTGTTGACTAAGCGAAAGATTGACAACGGACCAGTTCTCACGCTTGATAACACCAACGTCGATCAACTGCAGTAGCACCGGATCGACCTTTGTTTTCCCAGGGGCAAGCAAGGCTGCAATCCCGCTGGGGGCCTCCGGCTGAGATTCCATTTTCTTAATGTCGTCAGTCGAATCTTCTTTTAGCTTCTCGAGGCCTGCTGACGCGCCGCTTTTCCAAGCGTTGATCGATAGATCTGTAATCACGTAAACCTCGCGGCGATTCAGCTTCGAGGCGCGAACAAGTTCGATTGCAGAGCGAATCCTGGCTGGCAAGTCGACCGTTTTCCCACCGATCTTGACACTATCCAATTGACGGTTCGCCGTGGCGCGCCCAGCGGTTAATCGCTGTGCTTGCGTATTATGCAAAATTGCAATTTGACTGTCGACAGGAAGTCGATCGAGTAGCCAGCGAGCCGTACTTTTAGCTACTTCAAACCGAGATTCATTTGCAAATCGGTAGTCCATCGTCGGGCTATTATCCAAGACGATCGCAGCCGCAATAGGGCCAACCGAAGCTTGCGTTGGTGCCGCTGAACCGTGGACCAAGGCTAGCCCACCCCATCCAGCAACCACCAACCAGAGTATTGCTGCGATCCCTGTCAATCCTCCGCTTATCCATCGAGGATGCCGCGCGGCAAATGAAACAACTGCGATAGCAGTTGCCAATGTGGCTAGCACGGCGACCATCCCCAATGAGATGGCGGTGGCAAGCATACCGCTATGGACTCGTGGGGATGCAAGAGCAAAAGCAGCCAATCCGATCAATGCCATTCGGATTAGCAATAGTAGCCATCTCTTTACTGTCCAACCACGCTGTGACTGAACAGCCGTTTGGCGAACGAACCGCAGGGCAGGAAAAAAAATTGGCTTCGGGTCTTTGCGTCCCAAGAGATGCAACAATAGCGGGATACTAGCAACTGAAACACCAGCCAAGAGCCATACGTGTACGAAGTTCATCCGACCGCTCTTAGAAACGAGAACGCCTGCTCAGCAAATATTCCATCAACGCCTTATCATAGGGCATCGCCGTGTGAAGTGGTACGTAGTCTACACGACTCTGCATACAACCGTTTTTCAATTCATCCCGAAATGCTTGAATCTTGTTACGGTAATCTTCTCCGATTTCATCGGCATTGACCGTCAGTTTCTGACGCGTCTCAGGATCATTTAACTGCACCACACCACTAAATGGAAAAGTAACTTCGGCTTCATCCAACACATGAAAGACGATGACGTCGTGACCACCCCCTCGCAGCATTCGCAAGCTTTTTAAGGTTGAAGCAGGATCGGCCAGCAAGTCGCTGAAGAGCATAATGAGAGATCGATGCCGAAGCATCGAGGCTAGTTGAAAGAGCGACTTCCCTAAATCAGTCTCTCCACTGGTATTCACATGCAGTTTCGTCATTTGACTGAGGATCGTAGCCAGTTGTCCGCGCCGAGATCGGGGCGGGACACTCGACCGAATTTTTTTGTCAAATGTAATCAATCCAACAGAATCCTGCTGCATTAACATCAAGTAAGCAAGTGCAGCAGACAAACAAATGGAATAGTCAAATTTCGTGAGTTGCTGACGATAAGTATAGTCCATGGATTGGCTCAAATCCATGACGATGTAGCCAGCCAGATTAGTCTCCGCTTCATATTTTTTAATGTAATAGCGGTCGGTTTTTGCATAGGCAAGCCAATCGATGTTCTTCGGGTCATCGCCAGCGGTGTAGCGACGGTGTTCGGAAAACTGGACGGAAAACCCCTGCAGCGGGCTCGCATGAAGGCCCTGCAAAAAGCCTTTGACGATCATTTTAGCTCGCAGATCAAGACGTTTGATCTGGGAAGCGAGTTCGGGTTTCAGATACTGCTCAACAGCAACCATTTTGCAAATTCTTTAGACAGGATTTCGAGCGGATGCAGGCTTCAATGCTATGATAGGATTTATTCAATGAACAGCGACGAGTATTGACCTCTAAACGGGTGCATTTCCAAACTTCGGAACTTCTGGCTCGCGAACTTCTTTTAACAAACGCAAAACGATCATGTCGGTTGTCATGCCTTCTGACTGCGCCTGGAAATTGGCACTGAGACGATGACGCAATACGGGAATAGCAATCTTGCGAACATCTTCGATCGCAACACTGAATCGACCATCCATGGCAGCCATCGCTTTTCCGGCTTGAATGAGGAACTGCCCAGCCCGCGGTCCAGCGCCCCAATCGAGCAGCTCTTTGATGAAGGCAGGGGATTTCTCGTCGGTAGGTCGAGTCGCCCGGACTAACGAAGCAACGTATTTTACAACATACTCGCTGACTGCCACGCTAGAGACAAGCTTTTGAATGTTCAGTATCGCCCTTGCCGATAGGACTCGATTGATCTCGGGACGTTCGTTTTTGGTGGTTGCCAAGAGAATTTGCTCCTCTTCTGAGGCCGTCGGATAGCCGATCTTGATGTTGAACATGAATCGATCTAGTTGGGCTTCAGGGAGAGGGTATGTTCCCTCTTGCTCAATTGGGTTCTGGGTTGCAATCGTAAAGAACGGGTCGGGTAGCGAGTAAGTCGTACTACCGACGGTCACTTCGCGCTCTTGCATCGCTTGAAGTAGTGCCGCCTGAGTCTTGGGTGGAGTCCGATTGATCTCGTCCGCGAGTAAGATATTTGTGAATATAGGACCTTCGACAAATCGAAACTCACGCTTTCCGGCATCGTTCTCGTCAAGAACATTCGTGCCCGTGATATCGGAAGGCATCAGATCGGGAGTGAATTGAATTCGTTTGAAGCCGACATCGAGAATTTTCGCGAGACTGCTCACCATAAGTGTCTTCGCGAGTCCTGGAACTCCCTCCAACAAACAATGGCCACGGGTGAAAATGGCTGCAAAAAGCTGCTCGATGACTTCGGTTTGACCAACAATAGCCTTGCTGAGTTCTTGTTCCATGTGATCGCGATGCTCACGAAACTCTCGCAGAAGATCACCGATGCTTTTAGGTTTCTGTACTGGTGGTATGTTTGCCACATTTACTCCGCTCTAGGCAATTTTGTCTAGGCAATTTTGATGGGGATTTTGGCTGCGGTTTTAAGACTTGTATGAACGGTTAATGGCTCGGGAAGCAAACGATTTCCGGATGGTTCCGGACACATATACTCATTTTCCCGGGTCAAAAGGCGTCTGCTTAAAATTTTCGACGAGTTTAATCCTACCACACTTTGATTGGCTGCCCGTGTCTTTTGGACCAGCGACGGTCGTTGCAGCTACCGACCTATTCACAAATCATTTACTAGCTTATGCTTATGTTTTTGATAGAAGTTGACTTCATATTCCGACGGATCGCGGGGGAGCTGGGATGGGCCAGTTTCTTTTTTATTATCAACGACCAGAACCAGCGACATGGGTCTTCATGTCTTCGTTTCTGATCATAGCGATCTTCTTTATGTTCCATCGGTTGTGGAGCATTCGAAATCTCGATATTTTTCTGATTCTACTGCTGACGCCCGGCCTGATGATGGTTTTCGAGGGCCGTAAGTCTCGGAGCCAGGAGAACCTTAAGCTAAACGCTGCTGTCGCAGTAACTGCTGCTCCGGACACGGCTGCTCAAGCCGCCTCATCACCACCGTCAAAATGGACTTCCGAAGCGATCCAGTTTTGGGGGTTTGCGTGGCTTCTATCGATCAATGGACTGTGGCTCTTGCGATTGATGCTCGACACGACAATGGTTCGTCGACCTCTCTTGGAGCCGAATCTTAGCAGTGGTGGAATCATGTTTATAGGTGTTTCACTCTTCATCTTCCTCATGGCCAATGTAATCAGTAGCCCGCCTGTTTTGGAAAGTCGTTCTGGAGGAAAGCCCGGTCCAGGCTACGAACTATTAAAGTTGCTTCCCGACATTCAAACCGCTCCCGACCCAGAGGCTAACGCTAAAAGTACGTTGGTAATCGCTTTGTCTTCCGCAGGTGGCAGGGGTAGCCAAACAACAAATCCTAAGCCAGATGGAGTCGCGAAGGAGGATGCCGAAATACAAACGATATCCAGCAATGCGTCCAAAGAGATTACTGTCCAGTCCTCGACCGCTTCGATTACCATTCCGTCCCCCAAGCGAGTACGACTTTCTCGAATTTTTTTGATCCTATCCAATTTGGTTTTAGTCTTAGCAATAGTCGCGATTGGTTACTGGCATTTCGACAATTTCAAGACCGGAGTTGGAGTGGCCACGCTCTTCCTTTTACTTCCTTACACGGCTCAGATGACCGGTCGTATTGATCACCTAATCCCAGGTGCTCTGATTGTGTTGGCGATCGCGATGTACAGGCAGCCAATCGTCTCAGGAATCATGCTTGGCCTCGCTTCTGGGTTGGTATTTTATCCGTTCTTCCTATTTCCGCTTTGGGTCAGTTTCTATTGGCAGAGAGGAGCGTACCGATTTGCGAGTGGATTTCTCGGGGCAGTTTTCGCCTTGATCGTTGCACTTGGGTTGGTAACGAGTAGCGCATCGCGAGCTACGGGGTTTGCAGATAGGCTAGGGCAAATGTTTGGAACGATTCCCTTTGCACTGAAGGATTTGGATGGGATATGGGGACTGGGCTGGCATCCCTATTTCAGAATTCCCGTCATGGTCGCTTTTGTCCTGCTGAGCTTCTCATTTATCGTTTGGCCAGCTCAAAAAAGTCTTGCGACGCTGCTTAGTTGTACAGCTGCTCTCATGACAGCCGCCCAATTTTGTTACGCTTATGGTGGTGGTCTCTACATGGCTTGGTTCATTCCCTGTGCGCTGCTGACGGTCTATCGTCCCAATCTGGATAACTGTATCGCTCTAGAGGTCGTTCGAGGGTTTGGTCGCAATCGGATAAAACCGAGGATTGCCCCCACGGAGGATCCGAAGAACTATGCCGCAGCAGGATAAAACGTGTCATGTCGTCAGGCGAGGCATTTCTACCTTCGCACTTTGTAGAAAAAATGAAAATCGTCATTAACTCTTCCCCTTCATTTATAAATTGAAATCAATAGAAAATTTTGCCATGGTAGATAAAGATATTTGGCCAATAGGAGTTTTCACCAGTATTGACGCTGGCTTGGGCGTCAGACTTGAGGTGGCTAGCCAGTTGAAGATTCCGACGATTCAACTTCATACCCCGATGCGCGAGGGTCGTTCGCCGCAACTCGCAGAAAGCTTCATTAAGTCCCTGGACGACTTGGGGATCGAGTTGACTTGCGTTTTTGGCGGATTCGATGGAGAAAGCTACGCGGATATACCGACGGTTGAACGTACTGTTGGGCTTGTACCACAAGAAACTCGCTCCTCCAGGCTTCAAGAGATGCGCGAGATTTCCGACTTCGCACGACTTCTCGGATGCAACGTTGTTGGTCTCCACTTGGGTGTTGTACCGCACGATCGGAATTGCAAGGATTACGCTGAAATCGTTACTGTTACTCGACAACTTTGCGACCATGTTAGTAGCAACGAACAGTCAATCCACCTTGAAACGGGACAGGAGACGGCTGAAAGTCTTCGCCATTTCATCCAGGATACCCAGCGACCGAATCTCTTTATTAACTTTGATCCGGCGAACATGATTCTGTATGGGATGGGAAACCCCATCGAAGCGCTCGACATTATTGGCGAGTATGTTCGTAGTGTTCATTGCAAGGACGGTACATGGAGCGACCAACCTGGAATAACCTGGGGTCGTGAAGTTCCACTTGGAGAAGGCGATGTCGGCATCGAAACCTATTTGAGAAAACTGAAAGAGATCGGTTATCGTGGTCCGTTAACGATCGAGCGCGAGATACCTCAAGAACCCGAGCGACAGAAAGCTGAAATCAAACATGCGTCCGACTTGCTTCGTATGTTGACAGAAAAAATCTGGCGTTAGGATACGTTTAAGAACGAATCGTCAATACAGGAAGTCTTCTCCGTGCCACATGCTCAGATAGGGCCGATCTCGGTTCACTATCCATTACGCTTGGAAACCAACCAAGAGCTACATGCTGCTTTCCCTGATTGGGATATTCCCTTGATCGAGGAAAAAACAGGTATTGCTCAACGGCATATTGCGGCGGATGGAGAAACCGCTTCCGATCTGGCATTTGAAGCCGCGTCGAAACTGTTCCTACAGCATTCGATAGATCCCGCATCGATTGACTACATCATGCTTTGTACTCAAACACCAGACTATCCTCTTCCGACAACTGCTTGCTTACTCCAATCGCGTCTCGGAATTCCGACTCGATGTGGGGCAATCGATTTTAATCTTGGATGCTCAGGGTTCGTCTATGGTCTGTCGCTTGCAGAGGGCTTAATATGCAGCCGTCAGGCGAAACGTATCCTGCTTCTTACTGCTGAGACTTATTCAAAGTACATCGATGCCGAAGACCGTTCTTTACGAACCATTTTTGGAGATGCAGCGGCGGCAACGATCATTAATTCGGACGAGGAGCAAAGCCTCACCGGCTTTCGTTTTGGAACAGACGGCTCTGGCGCGGATACACTTTTAGTTGCCGATGGTGGTGCTCGCATGGCAAGTCAAGCACTCAAGCCCCGGCACCGTAAGCGTTGGAAGAGCAGATTGTATATGGACGGTCCAAGCTTGATAAGCTTCACAGTTACCGCCGTGCCGCAGCTAGTCCGTGAGATGCTATCCGACGCGAACCTTTCGATTGACGAGATTGACTTTTTTCTTATGCACCAAGCGACCAACAAGATGCTGAGCCAACTTCGCATTGCCTTGGGCGTTTCTGATGAACGACTACCTATTCGCCTTCGAAACTGTGGCAATACGGTCTCTTCGACTTTACCGATATTGATTGATGAAATGCGAAGTACCGGAGAACTGAAGCCAGGAAGCCACAATATTATGGTCGGTTTCGGCGTAGGCTGGTCTTGGGCGGGCTGCCTATGGCGTTGTCCTGGCCGGTAAAACATGAGAATTGTCGAATTATGCCTCGCGTTTTTCGAACATTGGTAAGCTTTTGTAAACTACAGGAAAAGTCGAGGACCTCTACCAAAATTGCTTCGGATTGTGATAATGAAGTCGAGTTGAAAAATTGGGAAACATCGCCATCGTTGAGACATGCTGGCGAGATCTGACGTCCGAGTTAGATGACAGATCCTAATTTTTATTTCAGAAATATCCAAACGTTGGTTCGGTATTGGTGGAGATTGAGTCATGCGTTGGGAAGACCGAGAAGAAAGTCAGAACGTAGAGGATCGTCGTGGAGGGCCGCCGGTTGGCGGGCTTGCTATGGGCGGTGGATTTGGCATGCTAGTCATGCTGCTTCTTGCCACGGTCCTTGGAATGAATCCTAAGCAGTTGATGGAACTACCCGGATTCCAGCAAGGAGTTCCAGCACAAGCGGGAGGTCTTGATCCGGAACGAGAACGTGCTGAAGCCCCCATAAGAAAGTTCGTTGGAGTCGTTTTTAGGGACACAGAAGACGTTTGGTCGAAGTTATTTAAAGAGCAACTTGGAAGAGCCTATCAAAAGCCAAAGCTGGTCGTTTTTACCGATCAAGTCCAGTCAGCTTGCGGTATAGCAAGCTCGGCAGCCGGACCTTTTTATTGCCCCGGTGATAGTAACGTTTATCTTGACTTTGCTTTTTTTAAAGAACTTCAGCAAAAATATAAAGCGAACGGGGAATTTGCAATGGCGTACGTTATTGCTCACGAGGTAGGCCATCACGTTCAAAACCTTTTGGGTATCACCGACCAAGTTAGTCGACTGCAGCGACAAACCGGTGATGCTGAACAAAAGCAATTGAGTGTTCGCCTTGAATTGCAGGCAGACTTCCTCGCGGGCGTTTGGTCTCACCATCTTCAAATGACGAAAGGTGTATTGGAGGAAGGAGATTTGGAAGAAGCTCTCAATGCTGCAACGCGAATTGGTGATGACGTTTTGCAGAAACAAATGCAAGGCTATGTTCGTCCCGAATCCTTTACGCACGGAACAGCAGCACAGCGAAAGAAATGGCTTCGTGAAGGAATCATTTCTGGTGATCTAAACCGAATGATGGAGCTTTTCGAAATTGACTATAGCAAGCTATAACCGTCAAAGAATGTTACTTTCCTACCTCATGCTGATCACCCGAGTAAACGCCATGCGACATTTTTTCTTTGCGGTTTCAGTAGCGGTAGGCCAGTTATCTTTTCTAAGTGTATTGAATGCAGAAGACACATCGACTAGCGCCAACGGCGTCGATGCTCAAGTACTATTTAACGGCACGAACCTTGACGGCTGGATCGGTGACCCGCGATTGTGGTCCGTGAGGGATGGGGTCATCCACGGTGAAACCACGGAGACCAACGCGGCAAAAGGCAATACCTTTTTGATTTGGCAGGGGGGAAAGCCAGCAGACTTCCAAATGGAACTCTCATTCCGTTGCAATGCAACAAACAATTCGGGGATTCAATATCGCTCCAAGCACATCACCGACAGTAGTGCCGAGAATGATTGGGTTGTTCGAGGTTATCAACACGAACTTCGGAACGAAAATAAATATCCGAACGTTTCCAGCTTCATCTACGACGAAGGGGGCAAACGCGGACGAATATGTCTTACTGGCGAAAAAGCCCGCTGGAACGCTAACGGAAAAGAATCGCTAGGCGAGTTTTTGAACCAAGAAAACTTCATGCAGTTGATGAAGGTTGATGATTGGAACGATGTCAAAATTGTTGCCAAAGGCAATCACATCGAACACTATTTAAATGGTCAACTTGTCCTCGATTTTACTGATAACGACCCCAAGCTAACACTGCTTGAGGGCGTTATCGCCCTACAACTCCATGCAGGTAAGCCGATGTTTGCAGAATTCAAGAATATCCAATTGACGATTTTCGATTGATCGCAATCTCGCGTCGATGTCGCGAAAATGATGTCTCGAAGTTATTGCGGACCGGGAAATCTTTACTTTTGCATATTGATAGCCTTGAGTCGTCCCAGTCCGCCATCGATTCCAAGTACTTGCCCTGTAATCCAAGATTGCTCCGGCGAGGCTAGAAACAAAATGCCTCGCGCGATTTCGTCAGGTCGACCGAACCGCCCCAAAGGATGCATCGATAACGACGCCTCCGCTGCCCGAGGTTGCTTCCAAATGCGTTCGGTCATCGTCGTTTCGACAAGACCTGGGGCGATCGCGTTTACTCGAATTGACTTCGCCGAATAGGTCGTAGCAGCCGAACGAACCATCCCCTCGATCCCACTTTTACATGCTGCAATCGCTTCGTGGTTCGATAGCCCGATCGATGCCGCTGCAGAACTGAGCAAGACAATCGAGCCACCTTTGCTAAACATTTTCGGCGCAATCACACGGAGCAGTCCGAAGGCAGACGTAAGATTTGCAGCGAGTGTTGCATCCCAATCTGTACGACTAGTCAAGTGTGCAGGCTTGAGCAGGACAGATCCGGCCAAGTTGACCGCAGCATTAATGAATCCAAGTTGATTCTCAGCTTGTTCTACAGCCGATTCCAGCTGATCCCAATTGGCGGCATCAGCAACTGCGTAGGGAAAGCCAAATTCCGTAGCAACAGAATGAAGCCTTTCTTCTGTTCGACCAATCAAAAACGCGCGACCGCCTGCCGCATGAATTTGACTACATAGAGCATGCCCGATGCCGCCGGCCCCTCCAACGACAACACACGATAATGAAGAGGATTCAGAATTCATAAATTTATTGAGTTATTGTAAGTAAATATCGTTCAAGGTTGTACGAAACGTTCGGAAGAATCACTAAGGACTGTCCGGGAATGGCTCCCAATAGCAATACTCAGCACTAGCTAGTGAACCGGCTTGATCGTCAGATTCACTAGCTCGTGTCCTAAAATTGTACTCGATCTCAAAGGTATGAGTATTATCTAATTGTCGTTCGTGAGGAGTGCTAAGTACTAGCTGTGGCATTGACCACTCGCGCAAAATTGCTCTCTCGGGAGTTCGACCAAACACAGGTCACATCTTGGCATGCGCTACGTGTTGGCAATGGAACAAAACATGGAGCTTATCTCGGGGCAATTCCTAAGCCGTTTGAAGTGTCAAAAATACTTAGTAAACGAAACAGCGATTGGTATTAAGCAATACTCTTTGCGTTTCTGAAATATTCAGGCGCAATCTTCTTGAGATGCTCAGCGACCTTATCAACCGCAAAAAGTATTTGTTGATTGGTGTGAGTCGAGTTGATGAAAAACCTTAGACGAGTCGCTGACTCTTCAACAGCCGGATAAAGAATCGGTTGCACATTGACCCCCGATTCAAACATCCGACGTGAAAGCTGTAAAGCATGCAACGAGTTGCCAGTAATCACCGGGACGACGGCTGTATCGGCGCTGTTCCCCGTGTTAAGTCCGTGCTTCTTCGCCTCCGTTAAGAACAACCGCGACGCTTCTTTAAGCCGAGTAACACGCTCGGGATGAAGCTTTAAAACTTCCAACGACGCGATGGCGGCTGCGGTATTCGGCGGGGAAAGTCCAACGCTAAAGACAAACCCTGGGGTGGTGTACTTGAGGTACTCGATCAACGACTTTTTCCCTGCGATGTACCCGCCACAGGATCCAAAAGACTTGCTCAATGTTCCCATCCAAATATCAACATCGGTAGGGTTCACCCCGAAATGTTCTCCGATTCCCCGACCGGTAGGTCCCATAGTACCTATGCTATGCGCTTCGTCGACCATCAACCAACATTGATGTTTCTTAACCACTTCGATGAACTTAGGAAGATTCGGATAGTCGCCGTCCATGCTATAGACGCCTTCAATGATCACCAGAACACGTCTGTAATTTTGGCGTTGTTCGGTAAGGGCGGCGTCCAATGCTTCCCAATCATTATGCGGAAAAGGACGGCGTCTAGCCCCCGAAAGCATCGCACCTTGCACGATGCTATTGTGCGAAAGGGCATCGTGAAGAATCAAATCAGGTGTATCGACTATGTGACCAATGATTGTCTCGTTCGTTGAGTGCCCTCCAACTAGCACGATGGAATCCTCGACGCCAATCCATTCCGCGAGCCCCAATTCTAGTTGGCGGTGTAGGTCCTTCTCGCCGCTAACCAGCCTAGATGCCGAAACACTTGTTCCATATTTGGAAACAGCATCAATCACAGACTGACTAACGTGAGGATCACCGCTCATCCCAAGATAATTGTAGCTAGCAAAGCTAATGTATTCCTTGCCAGCAATCGTTGTCGTATCCCGAGTGAGGCCTTCGTGAACCGAGAAGTATGGATTAGGTACTCCTGTCATATCGAACTGCATCATTGTCTGTTTTAGTCGGCGATATTCCGGTAGCTGATCGAACAGGTATTCGTCGGGCGTGATTGTTCGCGGCGGGGCAGGCGAATCGCTTTGAGTAGTCGATAGATCAGATATCACTCGTTCTTTGCCAAAGAGACTCTCGAGCGCTTCTGCGATCTCGCGGACGGTCTCGATTTCTTGAAGCGTTTCTTCGGGGATCCGTCCGCCGAAGGCATTCTCGAGAGAATGAGCAATCTGTAGTCGTTCCAGACTGTCGAGACCAAGATCGACGACAATGTTGGTGTCTAAATCGAGCAGCTTCGCGCGATCCTGTGCAACTGCCTTCACGGCACGCTTGACGATTTCAACCACGTCAACATCAGGATCGCGTGTCTTCTTAGCCGTTACTGCCGCTGGCCGAGAAAAACTCTTTGGCACTTTTCCTGAAATTTGCTCGACCGTCGCAGCCGCGATCATGGGGGCTGATTGGGGTAGATCGTCTTCCCAGCTAACCCACTTCGCGATAACTCGTAGGGTATCATCCTTGAATCCGCGTAGGCACGCATGGCGTTGGATCTTCCCACTAGATGTTTTGGGAAGCGAACCGCTTCGAACGAGGATGACGGCATCGGGTGGAAGTTCATGTACTTGCGTCACCGATTTTCGAATCGCTTGAATGACCGGCTCCCAGTCTTCCTCAAGCGACCTCTGCACTTCCAGGGCAATAATCAAGCGTTCACGACCATCAATTTCGTCAGAAAACGCAGCTGCAGCGGATGACTGAATCGATTCATGGCATTCTTCAACCGTCTGTTCAATGTCCTGCGGATAGCGATTTACGCCGCGAACGATGATGAGATCTTTTACGCGTCCTGCTACAAACAGTTGTCCATCTTCAAAAAACCCTAGGTCTCCCGTTCGAAGGAACGGACCTTGTCCATCGGCGGTCATTGCGTTGAATGTCTTCTCTGTTATTTCTGGCTTTTCCCAATACCCAGTTCCAGCGCTAGGGCTTTGGACCCAAATTTCACCGATCTGATCTTCAGGAAGTATCAAGAGTGTCGCCGTGTCGACGATCTCGACTCGTTCGTTGGGTGATGTGTGTCCGCAACCGACAAGAGCTCTGGAATCCACCGCATTGGCTGCGGCTGGCATGACGACGCGAGCGGCTAGGTTTCGAACGTCGTAGTGACGAATAACGGGTTCGTCAGCATGGGGGCCGGCGGTGACGATAAGCGTTGTTTCCGCCATGCCATAAGTTGGAAGGTGCGAGGAGTGCCGGAAACCAACTTTCTCAAACTTGCGACTGAATGCTTCAAGAGTACTAGCACGTACGGGTTCGGCACCGTTAAACGCGACTCGCCATCGACTCAGATCGAGCCCTTGCATTTCCTCTTCTGTAACTTTATCAACGCAAAGCTGATAGGCGAAATTAGGCCCACCCGACATTGTAACGTTGTACTTCGTAATAGCTCGAAGCCATCTAACTGGTCGCTGCAAGAACGACATAGGGCTCATCAATGCCAGCGGCAATCCTAGGAATACCGGGCTCAAAATCCCGCCGACTAGACCCATATCGTGATAGGTCGGTAACCAACTTGCACCGATTTCATCATAGACTTGCCCGAACAGGTAAGCGATCATCTCGCAATTACGAACGATTCGCTCATGAGGAAGTACGACACCCTTGGGAGTACCCGTGGAACCGGATGTATATTGCAAGACCGCTACATCCGAGGGGTTGATGTCGATTGGCGAGTACTGAATCGCGAGTGATCGGTCGACTTTGTCTGAAGAGATTAGTTTCATCGTCGACATCTCTTCACGAGTCGTGTCGTCCTTCATGATCTGTGTTGCCGTCGAATCGGTGGTGAGCCCAAACCTCGCGGCACAATCCTGAGCTATTCCCTGGATTCGAGAGCCTTTGCGGTTCCTCCTTGGCGGAAACGCGGGAACCGCAGCACAGCCTGCGTACAAACATCCGAAGAACCCAATGATGAAATCGAGTCCGGGCGGATACATTAAAATGCCGCGATCCCCAGGGTTGGCAATCTTGAGTATTTCGACTGCCACAGCCCGAGCTGCGTGATCCAATTCGGCGTAACTAAGGGTTTCGTCCTGGTCCGTTTCGCCGTCAGTCAACCAGAATGCGGTCGCGGTCGGCTGTATGTTCGCCCAATGGCGAAGGCTATCAACCAGGTGTGTTCGGGGAAAAAACTTGGGATTTACTCGACTTAAATCGAGCAAATGATGACGAGAATCGAGAACGTTGGCATTCATTTGCTAATAAAGCGCCGAAGCGACGGTCCAACAGTGAAAAAAAGGACGTTTGGGCCTAATACGCTTTGCAACTTATCAAATTTACCCAACCATGAAAGTCGAAAGCAACCTATCTGAGTCTCAGTATATCCAAACACCAAGCCCAAATTATCAATTCTTCAATTCTATCGGACTGTTCCAACGGCATAGACCTCAGAGACTCACCGACAAGGAACATTCAGGATAACCGTTCTATTTTCAAATAAGCGGAGAGCACAATTTGAAGACAAACCCAAAAATCGGATCGCCTCATGGTAAATCACGCCCCGTTTCGCAAGTTGGGGATTTGTGGCAAACTGACAGTTACACTACAATCCTCTCGTCGTTAGAAACGATGAACCCTCTACAGTGGAGTCAATCCGTGCAAGTCAACGTATCAGCCCGTCATGGCCACTTGAAGCAAGAAGATCAATTATTGATTTCGGAAAAGGCAGAGAAGGTTCGGAAGTTCTACGACAGGATCAACTCCATAGCTGTTGTTGTCGATATGGAGCATGCCGACAAACCCCATGTCGAAATTAATGTTTCAGCAGAAGGAACAGAAGACTTTGTTGCGACAGCAACGGCCCCAACCGTTTTGGCTGCCTTGGATGGGGCTATCCATAAGGTAGAACAGCAAGTACGAAAGCACAAAGACAAAGTGACCGAACACAAGGGTGTCGGCCTCAAACACGCTGGCGAAGTCCAGGAGTGATCGTTCGACCGTTTCAATATTTTGGTTAATCAATGAAGTTTTCTGATTTTATAGCGGCCCCAGCCTTATTACCGAACCTTGTTTCGACTTCCAAAGAGACCGTCATTGGCGAATTAGTCGATGCTCTGGTAAAGTCGGGAAACATTCCGGCAAGTGATCGCGAGGATATTATTCGAGCGATCATGAAGCGTGAGGAATTGGGAAGCACGGGAATTGGTCGCGGTGTTGCAGTTCCCCATACGAAGCACGTCGGAGTCGATCGACTCGTTGGTACCGTTGGCGTCAGCCAAGAGGGTATCGAGTTCGATAGTTTGGATGGGCACAAAGCCGAATTGTTTTTCTTGCTAGTGTCTCCTCCTGATCGCCCTGGAGATCACCTTCGAGCCTTAGAAAACATTTCGCGACAATTAAGAAATGACACTTTCTGTCGTTTCTTAAAGCAGTCTAAAACCGGTGATGACATCTCGCAGCTCCTCAAAGAGGCTGACGACAACCACTTTGGTTCTTAAAATTACGGGTTCCGTTCCTTAGTTTTTGATAATTATGGGATATGGAAATTTGACCATGAGCCAATCTTTATCAACGGCGACGGTGCTCGTCAGTAACTCGCAGGGGCTGCACATGAGGCCGGCAAACCTGTTGGCAACGACTGCTAGCAAGTTTCTTTCGGTGGTTACCCTGAGTCGAGAAGGTCAGAGTGTAGATTGCAAAAGCATCTTAGGGATTCTTACACTCGGCGCTTTTCAAGGGAGTCAGATCGAAGTGCTTGCTGATGGACCTGACGCCGAAATTGCAATCGCAACTATCGTAAACTTGTTTCAGCGCGGATTTGATGAGCCTGCTGAATGAGCAATTTTTTGTTTCCGCTAACCCCTTGCACAAAGTAATCGAACACCAGCATGCTGGAATTGCAGGGCATTGCGGTATCTCCGGGAGTTGCGATCGGCCAGGCTTTGGTCTTCGACCGCGAGGGTTACCAGATTTCGCGGAGTCGCTCGGCTACGGCGGATGGTAACCAGGAATGGTTGCGTCTGAAGGCTGCTATCGACGTGGCTGCTGCCAAGTTAGATGCGTCCGCACAGGAAACGTCGGACAAGCTAGGTGCGAGGTTGGGCGGAATCTTTACGGCTCAACTTCAAATGCTTTTAGATCGACGACTGCATGAGGAGCTCGAGCAACTGATTCAGAAGCAAAGCTACTCTGCCGAGTTTGCTGTGAGCGAAGTACTGAATGGTTATGCCGCGGCGTTTCGTCGAGCCGGTTCAAGTTTTTTGGCTGAAAGAGCTGGAGACATTCGTGATATCGAGCGATCACTGCTCGAGGGACTCAGTGGGGTACCGACTCAAACACTGCGCGAAATTTCCAAACCTGCGATTATCGCTAGCCACGACCTAACGCCTGGCGAAACGGCAGTCATGGATCCTCGAAAAGTTCTCGGTCTCTGCACCGAAACTGGTGGGCCAGGAGGGCACACCGCAATTGTTGCCAGAGGACTTGAAATTCCCGCAGTAGTTGGCATCGGACCATTCTTACACCTATTGAGGGTGGACGATTCCATTATAGTGGATGGTCATTTGGGACGTGTCTTAATCAACCCCGATGATCACACGCGTGAACGTTACTTAGCTCGTCGCGAGCATCGACAATCCATCGCTCGCGAACTTACCGAACTTCGTGACCTACCCGCGTGTACTAGTGACGGCATTCGCGTGGAACTGATGGCTAACATCGAATTCCCGAACGAAGGCCAAGCCTGTTTGGATCGAGGTGCTGACGGAGTGGGTCTTTATCGGACGGAGTTTCTATACCTTGGAAGCGAAGCAGATCCAAGTGAGGAAGATCATTTCCAAGCGTATGTGCAAGTCGCACGTGATATGGCTGGGAAGCCAGTCGTGATGCGGACGCTCGACCTTGGAGCAGATAAGATGGGGATGACACCCTATGCACATCAGGAAAATAATCCGTTCCTCGGCCTAAGAAGTATTCGCCTCTCGCTTCGAAATCCGGCTCTGTTTCGAATACAGATCCGAGCAATGTTGCGGGCAGCGTCAGAGGGAGACATTCGGATTATGTTTCCTATGATCACGACTCTCGATGAATTGCGAACGGCGAGGTTTCTCCTTAGAAGTATCGCAGAAGACCTTCGAGAAGAGGGTTACGTCGTGCGAAACGACATCCCGATCGGTATGATGGTCGAAGTCCCAGCGGCTGTCATCATGCTTGATCGTTTCATTCAGGAAGTCGATTTCGTGAGTATTGGTACTAACGATTTGACTCAGTACGTGCTAGCCGTAGATCGTGGCAATGAAGCAGTTGCCGACCTCTACCAAGCTTGCGATCCGGCGGTTCTCAGGCTTATTCAAAAAACTTGGGAAATCGCAACCCAGCATAATATTTCAATCAGTGTATGTGGAGAAATGAGCAACCACCCAGCCCTCGCCCTACTTCTGGTAGGCATGGGTATTCGAGTGCTCAGTGTCGCCCCTTCAGCGATACCTGTTCTTAAAAAAGCAATTCGCTCGGTCACCATCGGTCAATGTCAAGCCATGGCGTGGCGAGCAATGCGTTTAGATACAGCCAAAGAAGTCGACGCATTTCTCCAAAATCAATTGGCCGGACTAGTCCCCGAGATGGTTCTCCAGGCTTAAGTCCGCGCTATTACAACAAACCAACAAGGATAATTTAAAGCATTATGAAGAAGGAAATGTTAATCAACGTGTCGCAATCCGAGGAATGTCGGATCGCGCTATTGGAGGATGGTCAGCTCGAAGAGTTGTACACCGAAAGATCTAGCCAAAACAACTGGGTTGGCAACATTTACAAAGGTAAAATCGTAAATATCGAGCCGAGTATCCAAGCTGCATTTGTTGACTTCGGCGTGGGACGTAACGGATTTCTGCATATCAGCGACGTTGAACCGCAGTATTTTCGACAGGGTGGATACGACCCCGCAGACATTATGGATGACTCGCGCAACGACGTCGACGTCGAATCCAATGACGATGAATCCAATGACGACGAATCTAATGACGATGAATCTAGTGACGATGAAGAAGATGGTGACGATGATCCACGTAGTAAAAAACGTCGGCAGCCTGACGACGGTCGAGGTCGCGGACATGGTAAAGGACAATTGCGTAGTGGTCGGCCACGATTCAAGCCGCCAATTCAAGAAGTATTCAAACGAGGGGATGAGGTACTAATCCAAGTAATCAAGGAAGGGATGGGTACCAAGGGCCCAACTCTGTCGACCTACATCTCGATTCCCGGCAGGTATTTAGTACTGATGCCTGCGTTAGGAAGGGTTGGGGTCTCACGAAAAATTGAAGATGATGACGTGCGACGAACTCTTCGTCGCACCATGCTCGAACTGAATCCTCCCAAGGGCGTTGGTTTCATTGTTCGCACGGCAGGACAAGACCGAACGAAGAAGGAGCTTGCACGCGATGTCACTTACCTTTTAAGGCTTTGGAAGGTTATTGTGAAGCGGATTGAGAAGAACGTCGCTCCGTGCGATATCTACGAAGAAAGCGATATGCTCATTCGTACGATTCGAGATACTTTTACCGAAGATATTGACCGCATTATCGTTGATCAAGAAGAAGCTCATACACGAGCGAAGGATTTCTTGGAAATGGTCATGCCGCGTTTCGTAGATCGGCTGGAACACTACGATGGACGAGAGCCACTTTTTCACAAGTACAAACTCGAACAAGAAATAGCGAGAATCCACCAACGAGTGGTCCCTCTGCGAACGGGTGGATCGATCGTAATCGACCAAACGGAAGCGCTGGTTGCGATCGACGTTAATAGCGGAAACTTCCGAGGTGATAGCTCGGCCGAAGAGAATGCATTTCAAATGAACGTTCATGCCGCCAAGGAAATTGCTAGACAATTGCGACTACGTGACCTCGGCGGAGTAATCGTGAATGACTTCATCGATATGCATAAGGACAGCCATCGTAGAAAGGTTGAGAAGACTCTTCGAGATGCAATGCGTCGAGACCGGGCAAAAACCAAGATTTTGCGAACAAGTCCTTTTGGACTGATCGAAATGACTCGACAACGTATTCGCCCGAGCTTTAAAAAGAGCGTTTATGAAGACTGCCCTTGCTGTAAGGGAAGGGCTCTTGTTAAGACGCCCGAAAGTATGGCACTAGAAGTTTCGCGATTGATTATGCTCGCTTGCGAGATTCCTCATGTAAGCAAGGTCTCCGTACGTGTGCACGAAAATGTCGCTGCATACCTGAACAATAAGAAGCGTAGAGAGCTTATTCAGATGGAAGAACGTACTAACGTTAGCCTGTTGATCCTAGGTAGCGAAGCACTATACCCAGAGCACTGCGAATTGGAATGTCGCGATAAGGATAATACGCTCATTCCTATTAACATTAACTAAGAAACGTTGACAGTTCTCTCTAAACGCCAGCACAATCCAAGGGAAACTTTGCATATTGACGGCATTTTTGTACTCGTACTCAGCCGCAGGCGGTAATCGTAGTCGACGATTTCTCCTGGGCGAGTGCGAGCACCGTTTATTGAGCAGGATTACGATTTTCAAGCGTTCGACGCTGGCGATCAGCGACGAGCGTCAGATTTGGTCGGAAAATGAGCCACTCACGTCAAAGTAGATAGGGCCAATTGCAAAGCGCAGAAACTGGAATAACGAATATCGAACAAGGAATTCCGAATGATGAAAGGGGCAGCTAAAGTGACTTCGAAATTCCTTGTTCGGTGTTCGATACTCTATCAGCTAAGCAATCTCGATAGATTCAGGACGTCATTGAACGTGACGAAGATCATTAACCCCAGTAGCATCAAGACGCCAGCTATCGTAAGTCGCATTTGCAAATTCTCGTTGACAGGCTTTCCCATAATTGCCTCTGCTATCAGAAACATCATGTGCCCACCATCCAATGCAGGAATGGGCAAGAAGTTTAACACGGCTAGGTTTGCACTAAGCATCGTCAAGAACATCAATAGATCAGGAAAGCCTTCGGATGCAGCACTTGTCGCCGCATAGAAAATCATTCCTGGTCCGGCCGCAGCTTTTCGCGGAACCTTCCAAGAGAAAACCATCTTGACGAATCGAAGAACTCCGTAAGCACGCTTTTTTATTTCGTTAACGCCCATGGCAAGGGCCTCTGGAATCGTATGCACTTGATGCTTCAGTTCCAGGGGCGTGTACATTAACCCACGATCGGGTTGGAACCATGTAGAGTCGTTTGCGATCACAACAGTGTGGTCGTTGACTTTGTCATCCAACGTGTAGACATGGATTTTTGTTCCAATGGGTAAGATTTGGGTTAGTGAGTGCACAAACTGTGCCCCATAGCCGTCGGTAAGCGGCTTTCCTTTGAGTAAGTCTGCGTAAGCCTCTTTGCCAAGCATCCCTTCGATAAGAACTGCCTTTTCCTCGTTCGCTTCAGCATCTAAGCGAATTTGCTTGATCGTATCTCCGACTTTCATTGATTGAGTATCGGATGCAATAACTGGCTCGTTGCTAGATTGGACCGCTGAGATTTTGCTGGATGGCGAGAAGACTAAACCGGCACCAGGAATTTCGATACCAACTGGATTAAACTGCGTACCGCCATCTCGTAGCGAGAAAAATTCTGGAACAACCCATTCCAGATCGATCTTCTCAGGGCCGCGTTCGATAGTAAGCGTAACTTTCTGCCCACGACGTTTCGCAACCTGGAGTGGTAACGTAAAGGCATCCTCAATCGGTTTACCTTCGAATAGGGTTAGCTTGTCCCCCAGCTGAATACCTACTTTGGCTGCAATGGAATCGACTTGGATTGCCGACACCTCGCCGGGAGCAAAGCTAAATCCAAGCGTTCGACTCGGCAGTGGCTTCCATTCAACATCGATGACTTCGGTCGGCATATTGCCGTTACTATCGGCGAGGGCATCTGCCTTTTTGCGCTCCACCTGGAGAGTCACCGTTTGGTCGAAGAGGGGATGCACAATTCGGTTCAACTCAAACTCCATCGGTGCTGGGTTACCATCCGCAACCGGTAGCGGCTTGCCATTCACACCAATAATTAAGTCGCCAGGCTTAATCGCAGGCAGAATGTCTTTTGATTCGGCCCAATTTTCGGATAGGCTCGGCTTCAGTGCAACGCGATCGTTGAGCTTGGTTGTCAGAGGCATTAAGACACCCAGGCGCAATAAATATCCCTCTGGATCATGCCGACGCGTCCCTACAATATTAAAGCTAATTGGCTTTCCGTCTCGAATTGCCTTCACCGGGATAGGTTCGGTAGGAGTATCAAATCCTGCCAACGCAATCGATTCCACCATGTCTCGGTAAGCAAGCTGATCGTTCGGTTTTTCCATCTCGGCAACCTGAACGAACTTATCGCCACATTGCACGCCAGCCGCCCAAGCTGGGTCGCCCGGCATTACATCGCCAATAATGGTGGGCTCATAGGAAACGCCCCAAGAAAATGCGATCGCTGCAAACAGAATTCCGAACAGGATATTCATTACTACGCCAGCACTGATGATCACCATTCTGGCAAACACGCTCTTTGCAGGGAAAGACCTTGGGTCGTATTGAGCGCGTCCGACCGCTTCGGTATCGCTTGAAGCGTCGTCCGAATCGACTCGGACTCGCTCAGTTTCCTTTTCGGTGTTACGTGGGTCATCGTCCTGGCCGAGCATTTTTACATACCCACCCAGCGGAATACTACCGATCCCATACTCTGTTTCCCCCCATTGGAAGTGAAACAATTTTGCCGGTAACTTGATGGGGCCTAGGCTGATTGGGACGTCAAAGCCAACGTAAAACTTTTCACACTTAACTCCAAAAAACTTGGCAGCTAGAAAGTGCCCCAGTTCGTGAACGAAGATCACAAAACCTAGTCCGATTGTTACTTGCGTGATATTCCAAAGAGTTGCTCCCCAGCTAGCCAAAAAGTCTGGTTCGGCTGCGGCGGCCAGAAGTTGGTTACCAAAAACTATGTTCAGAGAATTCATTGTGGTATTTAGGGTTGTTATTCAATAAGAACAAATGCTAGCAACCAGCGATTCGGTTCAGCTCCTTGCGAGCCCACTGGTCCATGTCTATTAGATGCTTAAGGGTAGGAGAAGGGTCAAAATCGTGATAGTCCAGAACCTTTTTTGCGAGCTTCGCGATATCCGTAAAGGCGATTCGATGAGTCAAAAACAATTCTACGGCCGCCTCGTTCGCTCCGTTCAGCACGGATCCGGAAGTTCCCCCTGCAGCGGCGACCTCAAATCCAAGCTGTAGAGCGGGGTAGCGTTCGAGGTCAATCGGCGTCCAATCCATCGCAAAAGACTGCGTCCAGTCAATCGTTTTGGCCGGTCCAGGTAGCCGATCGGGAAACGTCAAGGCATATTGGATTGGCAGTCGCATATCAGGCGGACTCAATTGTGCAATTACCGAGCCATCCACGAACTCGACCATCGAATGAATAATCGATTGCGGGTGAACCACTACCGAGATTTTCGATGGGTCGAGACCAAAGAGCCACTTTGCCTCGATCACTTCCAAAGCCTTATTCATCATCGTCGCCGAATCGACCGTAATTTTTCGACCCATCGACCATGTCGGATGTGCTAACGCGTCTTCAACCGTAGCCTCTGCCAGTTTCTCTCGTGGCCAGTCACGAAGGCTTCCTCCGCTAGCGGTCAAAATAACACGCTTCACTTCCTGAACCGATCTACCGGATCGCATCGCCTGGAAGATTGCACTATGCTCACTATCAATCGGCAGAAACGTTGCACCGCTCGTCTTAGCCAAATCCATCATGATTGGACCGGCAACCACAAGCGCTTCCTTGTTCGCAAGAGCCAGTGTCTTACCGTGCCTGACAGCCTCTAAAGCACTTACTAACCCTGCACTACCAACAATCGCAGCGACGACAATATCGACTTCCGGCGATGATACGAGTTCAACCAAGCTGTCGCTACCGTAGTGGCGTTGGGTTTTCGATCGATTACCCGAGCTAGTAGCAGAGGGATCCTTAGAAATTCCCGTTAATGCTGCATGTTGAGGCTGATGCTTAAAAATCTGCTCTTCAAAAAGCTCGATTTGCTGATGCGCTGAGATCGCCCATACTGAAAATGGCTCGCCGAGACACTTGATAACGTCCAGCGTCGATCGACCAACGCTTCCAGTTGAGCCAAGAATTGCAACATTGCGACGTTTACCCGAATCCAACAAGCACCAGCTCTTCTATAGAATACGATTAGAGAAAATTACCTTCATCGTCGTAGCGCACGAAGGCGAAGTAAAAAAAGACAATAACCAGCATCGGTATAAGGGCAAGGAATATTGGGCTTATACAAGTAACCATGAAGATGATAACCGAAGCGAAAACCGTCCAAAGCCACCAGGTATCTTTTATGAGCGTCCGATATCTTTTCATTTTGTCATCCAGAACCCTTTAGCAAAGCCCTCGAATCAGGTTCGTACCGAACGGTTCGCGTAGCAACAAGTAATACCAACAAACGCATTAATAACTGAACATATGTCGAACAAGCCGTCGGATACGCCTGAGTTTACCCCAATCGAGCCAGAAAGTCAGGCCGGTGTACCTGTCCCCCTTCCAGAACACAAGCAAAGCGAAACACACAAAGTAGCAAGCAAATACCACCTTGCTCCAAGAAAATTTATGCAGTTTCTTGAAGCCACGAATCACCCCATGTACCTTTTCGATTCGCGTAGCCGCATTCGATTCGCGAACAAGGCGCTTTCCGACGTCCTCGGAGTGCCTCTCGAGGATCTTATAGGTTTAGATTGCACTAGGCGAGGCTTCAGCGATCATCACCAGCTCGGCAAAGTTGCTTCAATGCTTTCTCTTCCGATAGAGGCGACTCGAGATCGAATCGTCTGCGTCCCGCTAACTTTCAAGGCCAATTCCGACTTAATTAATCCGAAATGTGTGCCGAAATCCAGCAACCATTGGACTGGCATCTTAACAATACCACTGGCGACAAGTGGAATGGCAAACGTTCGTTCTGACAGCAAACCGCGTGACAAGCACAAGGGAGTTCTTTGCGTTTGGATTAATGATACTTCCGGCATGGTCGATGCATCACTCCAATCTCCAGCTTGGTACGAAAGCCAAGATGTCCAGGCTTCGCTCCTCAAGGCACGTGAGCTTGGCTCACAATTAGGCGATCTTGTCTCAATGGTCGGAACCAGTATTCTGGCACGCAGTCTTGTGAGCCAAGTACAATCGGCGATCGCTACCAACGTGAACTGCTTCATTCATGGCCCTATCGGTTGTGAACAACAGCGGGTTGCACTGGCTATTTTCGACCAGCGTCGACAACGTGAGGGGCGATCCATGGCTCAAGTCTATACGATGCCCATCGAATGCCGTTTGATGGATCGGATGTTGATCACTGAGATGTTAGATATGGCTGCTTCCCGAGTAGTCCCGCATTCATCTCGAACATCAGGTTCGTCGACAACGATTCCTCCGCTTACTCATGTGACAAAAGGAAATGATGAGGTTCAGGTCAATATTTTGCTCGAGGGCATCGACAACCTTTCTGTTGACGCACTGGAGCCAATAGCGCGACTCTTAGATCAATTTCCGCACCTCTCAGTCATTGCAACCTCGCAACGAAAAAACTGGTTTTCTACCACGGAGGAGAAGAACTTACCAAATGGTTCCACCGTCGCGATCATTCAGGCGGGGATAGAAGTGGTCTCGATTCAAATTCCCCCCCTAAGTGATCGACTTGAAGACATACCGGCTATGACCGAACAGTTCTTGGAACACCTATGCCGTGCTTCGTTGACGAAAGAAACTCGCATGGCCAGCCCGACTCTTCGTCGATGGCTTCAGTCCTACTCGTGGCCTGGAAACTATGACGAGTTTAAAAGCGCTCTCAGCTTTGCTTTCACCAACTCGAAGGAGTCGCAAATCGAGCCCCACGATTTGCCCCTGGCGATTCGAACTTTTGCTTCCCATGATTTGCAGGCGACCGCAACACCCGACTTGGCCTTAGACAAAGCTCTGGAAGATTTTGAACGTAAGATTTTGATACGAGCACTCGCTGCTCATCAGAATAATCGAGCTGCAGCCTCACGAAGCCTTGGAATTTCAAGGCCACGGCTACTACGCCGATTGGAACAGCTCAATATTGATTCGTTAACAAACACGAGCGACGAAAAGGAAAGCCAAACGCATACCAATCTAAACGAATCCGTTCCCAACGAATCCGTGCGGATAGATCCTGGGGTGGGTGAGGTAGTCACAAGAGATGAAAAAGACTCCAAACCCACGATAGCCGCTGATGCCCGGGATATTCAGGATCCAGACATCCCTATTTTTGAATCGATTGAGGATTAATGTTTGCCTATATCATCAACATGGAAAATGCCATAGAAAGATGGAAGTCGGTGGAGTCGCGATTCCTCAAAACGAGAATCCCATTCGAGCGACTTCCAGCAGTCAACGGTCGGATACTTACTCTACCAATCAAGGAATTTTCAGCGACTCTATACCAACGTCGACACGGAAAGCGCCCCAACCTTGGCCAGATCGGTTGCTACCTGAGCCATCTCGAAGGTCTCCGCCGATTTCTCGATTCAAGCCACGCGTTCGCTATTATGGCCGAAGACGACATTGCACCTGTGGAGGATCTAAAAATTATTCTAGAAAGCGCATTATGCTACTCCAGCACGTGGGATATCCTGCGACTCTCCGGCTTTCATAACAGCCATCCGAAAACCTACGTTCGATTGAATACTGGACTAGACGTTCAATATGCCTTAGCAACAAACTTTTCGCGTCTGTCAGGTACGGGTTCCTATATGGTTTCCCGGCAT